>Ga0100381_1001143_pt1 | contig 25357 bp, 23 predicted proteins | sample CryGeymeta201505_FD_80416 | JGI IMG/M metagenome (GOLD analysis project Ga0100381, IMG submission 80416) | Groundwater microbial communities from Crystal Geyser aquifers in Utah, USA - Crystal Geyser metaG 2015-05 | ecosystem: Environmental > Aquatic > Deep subsurface > Groundwater | place: USA...
CTACTTCACTTCGAGAGAAGAGCTTCTGGAAAAGTCAAAACTTCTGTTTCTTTTCTTGACACCCGGGCTAGCACTGCCATTTTCAGGAACAACATATTCTTTGTAATTTTTGCTTTCGAATTCCTTCATGTCATTTTCCATGAATTCCTTCCAAAATTTGAAGTTTTTCATAAGATAATTTAGGTCACTGCGTTCTTTCATTTCATTGACCAGCATTTTACTGAGCTCATAAATAGGGCAGCGGTTCCCATTGTTCATCATTTTAAACGAATGTAGGAAGATATACTTACGATTGCGGAAGTTGGCGATGAGATGACCAAATAAATTTTAAGAGAAGTTGGGCTGATTGATGAGATATCTTTTTTTGAAGTTGATGTAGTCGTTGGAGATGATGAGTTCTGTAATTTTAAGAATGAGAGTATGGACGATGTTATTCCATTTGTGCTATTCGATGTAGAACTTTCTTAATCGTTATGTACCTCAATGACTGGAAAGAAGTTGAAACCCTTGAAATCAATCTCCAAGTTAACCAGTTCGTTGATGGACAGCAATTTTTATACCAATTCTAGTATTCTATACTTAACCATGCCCACTGTCTTCACTATCTACCCGGAGGAATAGGAAAGTGAGGTGTCACTTTTCTCCAAAAGAATACCCGTGAAGAAAGGGAGTTTTTTTGCAATAAAAATTAAATTATTGACAAGCTATTTCTCAACCTCATCTAGTAAATTTTGCTCCTCCTTTGTAAACTATCGATGAAGGTTTATCTTGAGACTTTAGAATAGTTTCAAAAAGTTGAGAATTATTTCTATCAACGATTAGCTGTATTATCTCATCTTCTCCGCCTTTCGAAACTTTTGGAACAGATCTAAAATATTACTGAAAAACTCTTGATCAAGGAGCTCCAAAAATGAAATCAGGAGAGGGAAGTAAACAGTTGATAAATTTTACATCAGCTCCTCAAGGAAGTCTCCTAAATTTTCCAGAACTTCAACGTAATCGAGAAAGCTGACCCCTTTGTCTACTAATCCTTTTTATGGCGAAAAGATGAAAATAATTTCAACGAGTCTGCTGAGAATCTACTCAATGAGACCGGCTTGTGGGCCTATTTATATTTTTTTGAGACAGAAGAGGGTAGTGTAGGCGAACTTGTAGATGTTGCGGAGGTAGAGGTGGTCAAGTATATCTTTCTTGATCGCAGGCTTTCGATAGAGCATGTCTAACACCTACTATCCATACAAATACCTTTTAGGGGTTTTTCTTGCAGAAAGGTAGAAACATCTCCTCCAGAGCACGCACTCGGTTCATGGTTATTTATTTTTTGCTCAGGAAACCAAAGACTCGCTTAAAATCAAAGGAGGGCATGTCAAAGGCAATATTGAGGATAAAGGGTTGCTTATGGACTAGGTTGACTATGAAGACTGCATGCTCGTGACTGAGCTTGCCTTCTTCGAAGTTGGCAGCGATGAGTTTTTATAGGGCTTCTGGTTGGAGACTAAATTGTTAGTGGCTTACTTCTCGTAGAAGTCCCGCTGCTTCTGCTTGTATACATTGACATAGAGGAAGCGTACTATGTCCTCACTCGACTTTAGAACGTTGTAGCTAGACATCGAGTCCTTTTTCTTGCCTGAAAAACTCATCGGTCTATTATAACAACAGGAGGTCACCTCCCCAAAGACCCCTTTTTTGCTTTACTTTCCCGTCCCCGACTACCCTCAAAAATCCCAAACAGTAGTTAAGAAATCAGTTCAGTACCAACAAAAGTTTTCGTCAAGCATAAGACAGGGATTAAATCATCATGACATATTTAATTATTATAAATATTAATATTCTGAGAGAGAATTTCCCTTCTTACTTGGGTGCTTGGTCAGTTCAGCTCCAATATGCTATCATCATGGATAAGCCATTGAACAGAATAATCATCATTCATTTATTATTATTAAAATAATCAAATTAATCAATATCTTCATTTCCTTATGCCCTTCTTCTTGTGCTTCTGAACAGTTGTGTGCTTGCCTTTGACCCGCAAAGATCGCTATAGGCTCTGCTCATACTACTGCTTCTCTCGCTCCAGTTGCTTTCTGAGATGAGGGTGTCTAAGCATGTATTCCTCACTGAAACGGTTGACTTCGAAATCAGGATGAGCCATTTTGAATCTTCCATCTTCCTCTATCTCTTTGGTCTCAACAACTTTTGGCATTTCACTATTGACCATGTCTTCTACTTTCTTCTGCCTTCGTTCTGCAATGTTGGCATTTTATAGTTTGTCCTTGAATCTGTTGTAGAGCTTTTAATGCATCAGATACCCATGCATGTGTTCCCTGAGCATACGAGTATTGATGAGGTTTTCACAGCCTAGTTCCTGAACTTCTTGTTTGCTTACAAACTTGTACTAGTCATAGACCATTTTGTTATTGTCCTACTCTAACTATTCGGTTATGCTGTCCACATAGGGAACCCACTTAGGACCATTTCCCAACTGAGGAACGAAGAAGCAGCCCACCTTAGGGTCATCGAGTGCGGCAAGTATAAGGCCACTATTTTTGACGATTGTGAACATGTTGATAGATTGATCTGGTTCAATACTGGTGAAAAATTTTCCATTTCCATCAGTGATCTTGATTTGCTTCTTGTTGCTGAATAGAATATTTTTTTCAGCATTGTCCATAAAGTGAATAGAATTGATGGGCTCATTGTAAGCTGACCTTATAGAAAATAACTTTCTATCGTATCTAACATCCATGATATTCAAAGTAGATCCTTCTCCCACTCCCATCAGCAGGCCACTGCTATCACATTTCACTTGAGTTATTGGAGAAGATGCTGCAACTTTGCAGACTCTTTTTCGGTCCCTAAAATCCCAAATTTCCAGCTAGTCTCCTCCGCAAGCCAGCACATTAAGTTTATCATTGAAGTGGAGAGAGTTGATGAATGAATCAGTGTGGAAAGGAACAAGGAACTTGCCTTATTCGAGAGAAATTCTATATACTTCGTTTGCAGAAGCAGATATGCATAAATTGGCAGAGATAGGGTTGTATTAGAGATCTCGGGGATAGTGAGGGATTCTAGTCCTGTAGTGAGCCCCATACTGAGCATGGAAGTCGATTGATCTATCGCTTTGAGCCATCACAATTTTTTTATAGTCTTCAGAAAGAATCTTAAACTTAACCACCTCACTGTCCAGACCTCTGAGACATTTGAGGGACAGTTATGCAGTGTCGAATATTTTTATCTGAGGACCATAAATTCCAGCAGCCACTATGTATCGCTAATCTTGTGATATTTAGACCTGATTGGTTGCTATTTAGAACTGGAAATCCTGGATGAGTTCTATTCTTCTCCTGAAGTCCTCGTTGTAACGCAGAGACTTGTTATTCTTTTTGGCCTCCTCAATGAACTGGTGATAGCTCTTACCAGCCGACATGTTATAGGTCTTGACCCCGTTGATCTCGGTTACCTTGTACATCAACAATCGATATAATAATGAATAGTCTTCAAAACCAATATAGATCATTAAATAATAGACTTTGAGGCCATAAACAGAACCCCGACCTTATCATACTTCTAAGAAAACTTCTATCTAACTTCATTGAAATAGTTCAGGCTTGTCAGACTTTTATTTTATTTGTTAACTCTGCTGATTGTCTTGAAAGGTTTTCCAGGTTTATTTGAGTGGTTTGTTTTGAACATGTTGCTCTTAACTTGACTAAGAGCTCTTTCTCTCTCCTTCTTGAGCTATAAAGTAGCTTTTTCTGATCTTCGGGCTAAATTGTTGGCTCTGTTCTGCTTCTGAGCCAAGGTCTTCTTGTTGAGGCCGATCAACTTCTATCTAGCATTTTTAGTACTGGAAAGGATTGATCGTAGAGGTAAGGATTTCCTGAGATGAGTATAAGAGCATTGTTTACATAGGTGCTTGCTTCAATGCTCATGTCGACAAAATGCTTATTTTCCTTCAAAAACTACATAGGGAACAGTATACCTTTATTTTCAACTATCTTTAGGCTAATTATTTTCTGTCCTCCTCTAATATGTGGTCATCTTCTTGGTTAAATATGGTCGTATTTCTCAATGAATTTGACTGTTTGCTTTCAAGATGAGAAGGGTCGCATAGATATTACAGTTTGACTATTTAGCGATTGCAAACTGTATTTTAGAGAACTGGTTATGGTTGACTTGTTTTGTCCCAAGTTGGTGTGCACCCCATTGTAATTATTCTTCTAAAATCTAAAGATTAATCTTCAAGTCTACCATTTTTGCCTATTTCATAAACTGTTAAAAAACATAGAAAAAGGATATCTAGGCTGAATGATAGATAGTCTATTCTGGCGAATGTTCAAATTAATTTTAACTTTTTTGAAGATGAAAACTCAAAACAAAGGACACGCTGTCTTTGTTTCCAAATTAGGAGCTATCCTCTCAAAATTCAAGTAAAAGCATAAACATTCAGAGACGGTTCGACTGTTCACGTTGGTCACTAACAACTCAAAACTTTTTTCAATGAGTACATGCTCAAAGATATCATAACCCCTTTCATCAGCAAAATGGACACCAGCTAGCAGTTATCGGATCGGGAGAAAAAGTAGCATACCAAAGTGTACATCTCTCTGATGGACTGCTTCAAATAACAAATATTGATGGACCAGTTTTTTGAAAAATTGATGGAAAGTCTCAATAAAAAGAAACTAGGCGTATCTGAAGTTATTTGCTTCATCAGCAAAGTACTTTGATTCTTATTAAGACCCTCCTAAATAAAATTCAAGACCCTGAGAACCTGTACCCTTATGTTAGCATCATTTTGCACGTCTTCAGAAACCATAGCTAACTTCCTAAAATTATGAAACATCTCATCGAAATTATAGATCCGAATGTGATCAGTGTCCTTCAGGAAGAAATTATTACTCTAATTCACGATAAAATTAACAATGCAAAGACTAAACACGAGCATCTCGATGCCATTCTTTCCTTGGTCATCAATCTAGAGGAGAAACTTACAGTTTTGAATCAGGTTCATACCTTAGTGAGCAAACATCTAAAATCTGATGACTGGAATTGCCGTAAATCCTGTGTGGACATCGGTAATGCTCTACTGGTTATCAATAACGAAATATCACAGAACATTCATAATATGATAAAAGAGCTCAAATACGACAAGATAAAGCATGTCAGAGATTCGGTCAACAATTATGAAGCTCTGTATAAGCAAACTTATGGGGAAGAGCTCGTATAGAAACCTATCAAACATTACAGCAGTTTCAGATAAACTAAGATAAAAGCTGAACAAGACAGAAAAGTAGACAAAAGTCCGGTTCCTGCTTCGAGAAAGATGGCCACCACAAAAACTTAAGAAAGATAAACCTCACAAGATAAGTCGGTGAAGAAGATCAAGAATGAGAAGTTTTTCAAAAATGCCAAAAATAGTGATGTCATCAAGATAAGTGAGCAAAATCAGAGCTGTTTGGTATAGTCAGAAAAGCAGGCAATTAATATCAATGAAAATATAAAAATGGAGATTCCCTAAATCAAAAAGACCCTCCAACTCGTAAACTAAAAAGCCAACAACTTCGAGGCTTACCTAAAAAATCGAAGCCCCAAGGAACAAATAGCTTCTCCAAAAGGAAGTAAGGTAAGCAAAGTACATAAGAAATAAATTTCTTCCCATGGCTCAAAAAATGAGGAGAAGAAGCAGCAGTTTAACTACGATGTTTAGTTCGAAAACTTTAAGAAGAAGCACAACAAGCCTTATGTAGAGCCTGAGTCATACAAACTAGGCTCGATGAAATAATACAGCTCTGTTTCGAATAATGAATCAGCCATCGAAAGTTCAATCGATGCTTCCATGTCTTCTGATATCAATCAGCACCCCTTCTATGAACCAATGGCAGCGATGTTCAGATAGTTCGAAGCAAAAATATTTGAAAGACTTGATAACATCGAATAAAGACTGTCAGCTCTATAGAAAGATAAAGAAAGAGCTATCAGTTATGATAGTTCGAAAATGGTCAAAGCTCGAGTTGTTTCACAAATAGAGACATAAAGCTATCGATAGAATTCTCCCAGAAGTGTCTACTACAACTAAAGTGGAAACTAAAGTGCCTGGGAGTCCTCAATCTGCTAAGGAGTCTAAAGCAATATAGAGGAAAAAGTCAAAACAAGCATAATTAAAGAGAATTGGGATTAAGCGTTCACTCTTGCCCTCACAAACAATAAAAAGAACATTCTTTTAAACCTTCTTGAAAGATGTGTTTTTCCTTCTGATAGAACTGTCGAGTAGTGTATCCTTCTCGAGCTTAAAAAGTTACTCGGATACACTAGTGCTCTGAAATGGTTAAAATATTATCTGACCGAAAAATCTTTAAGCTCCGTTCGCTTACTAAAGCTGAAATAAGAGCTGTTGAAGCGTTCTCAGGGGGACAGTCGAAACTACGAGTTGATGAGGCAAATGGTTCTGAATGAGATCAATGAGAAGATATAAATGAGTCAATGATATTGTTATTCATACTGCAAATAGTAATCATAAATAGACAGTTTTGTTGCTTTCAGCAAGTTCAAATTCGTATGTGTTGACATCTGTTTTCTCCTTGCGGATCTGATTGAGTCGCTTTTCTATTTATTTTGTCTTGTAAGGACTTTTCGGGGGCTCATTCACTCCAATATAACAAGCTCCTAGACTGACATTGTTAGGTATCTATCTTTTAGGTTCAGTAATAGGTTTAGCCCAGTGACTCTTATGCTTGTATGCTGAGTCTCCTTCCAAAATAATTCCTTTCTTTTCGGGGGAATATTCGACTATTGGTTTTCCAAAGGATGACATAGAGTGTGAGAAGTTTGTTGGATTGGATGTGTTTTTACTTCGATGTATGATGTCATCAATAAACTTACTGTGCTCAGGCTAATTATCTATTTCCTTCGCTTTTTTTACTTTCACAATATTTTCTTTTTCTCCTTTGTTTCCTCTTCCTGTTTTGTTCTCCAAAATCGTCTCATGATCTTTTCTTTTGGCAGATTTTCCTCCCTTCTTTTTCTTCGGAGAAGACATATTTTCATGATTGTACGATTCCGATATGTTGTTGACCTTGCTAATTGGAACTTCCTGCTCAATATCAACTTCGTCAGGAGACTACTATTTCTTATTATTCGTTGGAGAATGTTTCTGAACTTAATTAGATACTTCTTCCTTACTTTAGCTGCAGCCCATTAAGTGATTCTTCTAATAAATAAAATAACAAAATCGAGCAGATGTCAGGGGGTAATTATGTTGCTTTAAGGATAGTCTATTTTTTCGCCCAAAATCTTTTATTTGACCGTAAATGGAAGTATTTTTATAAATTTAAGTTAGAACATTACTCATGAGTCATAATTGTTCCTTTACAGTTGAGGATGGCCAGAATCTTAAAGGTTTATATTTCAAGGGTGGTTATTGTTGCAATTATTGGGCCGATAGAGAAAGGTTGATCCATAGGAGTTAAAAAATATGACTATACTACTAAGAGGGGCATTCTCTTATAAGAGTGCCAGTTATATACCATCTTTTATAAACAGCAATATATAGTTAGTTTTATAATAGAAGCAACATGGAAAACATTCTCACAGGCCTCTAACTCACAGCCAACACTCCAGCTGATCTTAGTCTCTCACATCAACTTTCATAGGGTCAAGAGGTAGAGCTCCCTATATCCAGATTAATCACTGTGCCTCAGAAAATGAATGCGACCAATCTGACAATCTCCTCAACTTTTTGGAACTCGGTCTCACTTTCAATGATCAAGCCCTTGACTAAAGCATAGAAGCTGAGGAAACAGAGGCTGACTTGGTGGCTCGGGAGGGTAATTTATTCATTTATATAGACTAGTCATCCCCCATAGCACTCTAGGTACTCAAATAATCGACTTCAGGAGTTTTTCACTGACCTCAACTCACTTCTCAAGCAACAGTTCCCTGATGCTCCTCCTGTCTCTCATCCTAGAAAGCAGCTCAACAGGAAGAAACACTGCTGCAGCATTTGTCAATAAACTATTCATAAAAGTAGCAATAAACTAACTTCAGAAACAACAATCTATAAACTAAAATGCAAACATCGTTTCCATTCAAAATGTTTGGATTCTTGGAAAGTAATCAAGAACAACTGTCCTTTGTGCAGGCTCAGCCTCAGCTGAATGCCTTAGTTTCAATACATTTGATATTAATAACTACCGTTTTGTTCATTTTCATCTGTTTTTCACCAGCCAGTCTCAGTAGCTTTGACTCTTCAGCTCTTCAACTATCTAAGAGAGACCTTTTTTAATACTGTTAGTTTCTTGCTTAGGATCAGTCGTGGAGGCAAGCAAGAAGGAGCTACTGAGCGTGAGGGCTTTGAAGTTTTTTATTCTATAATCTTTATCGTGCTTAATTACAAAAATTGTATAGTTGCAAATGACAGATAATCCAAACACCCAAGGCAAGTAATACCTCTTCTCACTCGTGCGTCTCCGCCCCGAGTGCAAGGTCCAGCCCACATATGTTGATTTCCAACCACTCTTCCCGTAAGACTTTATTAAATCAGATCAGCAACACCCGGTGCATCGACTGTGCCCATCTTCAATGGAGACCGCTGCTACTTCACCCCGGCATTCCTCCTGCCCTCCGACAAGGTACTTCCTCTCTTAACCCAGAAAGTTCAAGCCAACAAATTTGAAAGTTAAAGGTCCCGATTTGAACATAGAGTTCGCTAGGCTATCTCTTCCACAGACTTTCCCGTACTTTTTTAGTTACCTCAGAAAATTGAAGACTTGGCGCCCTCATCCAACTATTGCCAGATTTGCCGAGAATTCTTCAAAAACTATGATCTTCACCTCCAACAAAAAAGTCATCTATTGCGGTGGCATCACAATGAGTTCAACGAGGACATTAGGACGCTATGCGACAAAATGGAGGAAGCAGAAGCTTCAGAAACATCTATTGGTAAGCACAAGGCCATCCGTAAGAAGGAAAAAAATATGGCTCATGGCTATGCTATAAAGGGCTCACCGAAAACGATGGTCGATAATTATCCGAAAAGAAAAAACTCATGCACAGAGCAGGAGGGATCTCTCAATCACACTCTGACTCAAGAAACATTCCAAATTTGAACAGAAAGACGCCTACTTAGAATTCAATAATATTGATCGTTTATTTATTCTTCCTATCAATAACATCCATATCAAAACAGTAAAAGTGTAACATCATTCAACTCTCGACCATCACGATCAGCAAAGCGAACACCAGCATTGGACTCACACCAGCTCCAGCTATTATTCTGTAATGTTTGGATTAGAGTTTGCCAATATAGAGCTTAACCTTTCCTTGCCGATCCTTCAGCACAATTGTCTTCTTAGTCTTAACCAAAGAGTGTTCATGCATTATTTTTTTTTGAAAAGTATGCGATAACCTACAGAAGAAAAGTCCATCCATTTGACTGTCTCTTCCATAAATCATCTTCTAAAGATAGCTTTTGTCTTATTTGAATTCAATATGTTCTTGCTCATTTGTATATTTGTCAAAAGAAGGATAATAAAAGTTAATGATGGGTTTTCCTTAGATGAGTGTGGGATAGACATCGATTTATCCGAAGAAACGGTTCTATCTGGTTATTTTTTCAATTTGTTTTTCTTACCTGTTGTAATCCCAGATCAAATATTTACTGAACTCTAACTTGTTCTCCACCTTAGCCACAAATTTGAACTCATTTATCTATTAAATGTATTATTTAATTGTGTACTCATTCTCAGTCAGCTTCATGATTTTTTTGGCTGCCATCAAGAGAGTCTTTTCATTTTCTCCTTTTAGCCAAAAAGTGAACTACCTTTAAAAGATGTTACTGTTTTCCACAAAGGCTTCAAAGGCTAACCGACAGCCTTCGGGAATAGCATTTTTGACGAACGAGCTATCAGAACTTGCAAAATACTATCTTCTAATGTAAGAGTATGTGAGCTATTTTTGAAGTTATAGCATTTTGAGAGAAGGTTCCAAAATATCTTAAATTTACTCCTGAGGCGTGACTGATTATTTCTAGGAGTTAGCTTATTCAGCTTAAAGTTATTAAGCCTCATTTTCAGCTGATTTTGAAGTATATGGATTCTCTTCTGCAAAAAATACTTCATCCTAAGTCTGAAAATACGTCAATGCTTTGATTTAATTTCCAGATCTTTTGGGAAGTTCTTCCAGCTACTTGGATTTTTTTATAGGTTCCTAGGATTTTTATACATCAAGGGAGGTTTCATTTTGTTCTAGTTAAAATTTCAAAGCAGAGGATCTATTTGTAGTGGGCAAATCGGCCAAACCCTCATTTTATTTTAGATAAAACTAACTTTTTCTCCTTCGATGGCTTTTTGTTCTTCTGTGGTAGGCTTATCTCTTCTAGGGCTTCTTGGCATTGACATATTACTACTAGTCTTATTGAGGATTCAAGTAGAGGAGGGAAGGTTTCATGAGCCCAACTGTTTCGAAAGGACTATGAATTTACTTTCTCACTCTCTCCTGATTGGTAGCACAAACATTCGAGCTGTCATTGTGAGCGTTAATCAGTTAATTGTTAAGATTGAAGATATCTTCTCTTGACTATTGGTGCATAAGCTTGCTTCTATATCTTGTCCTCGGATGTTTCCTCATGTAGTTTGGTTTATTTGCTTCCTGGTTTGTTAGCATAGAATAAATATAAACCTACTTAATTAAACCCCGCATATCTTATTAATAGTTCTTCAGTTAAAATCAGACACCTATAAAACATGAATTATGGCTCAATATTTATAAATTGAGCAATCATTGTCAAATTTAACACTTGTCAGGGTTTGTGAGTTCCTTCAATTTTTTGTAGGCCCTATGATAAATGGATCTGTATTTGTATCGACAAAGCAGAAAAACTGCTGCTAGTGTAGTGCTTAGAAGCAGAGCTAAGCCAATATTGAAGCTTTTCCATCTTATGTAAGAAACGAGGTTGTTATGGATGTTCAGATTCAGAATAACATCAGATGAGCATATATGTTTCGGACCGTTGAGACCTTTTGTGCATAAGTAATCTACCTCAAGCAATACGTTCTCGTTTACAACCTCTGGCGTCATTAAGACCAGCGTATAATTTTCTAGAATCAGCTACTTTTTGTAAAGAATGCCATCATTGACTCCCTTAACAAATAATCTTTATTTTTTGGTATCTTACTCAATCACAAAACTATTCATGCCAAGAGGAACCCAATATTTATCGTATACAACTTTATCCTTTGACTCTGATGAAGGGACAAAAATGTCTAGAGAATTATCTTCTGCTGAAAATATGTAGTCCTGGAAAAAGATGAATTTATCAGCAAAGCATCTCTCAAGGAAAGGCTATACTTTTTTAAGAATGAAAGGGTATGTTGGACTATCGTTGTCATAATAGTATTCTTTAAAAGTACTACTGTCACCCTCCATACAAGTAAGCAGGGCCCATATATTATGCTCCTCGATTTTGATATCTAACTCGTAGCATCCAGCTATGTTTTAGACTCTGACTGGGTGGCTTGCCAGCTTGAGTTTATCATTGACGACCATCAGAAAAAGACCTTGATCTTCATCCAACAGCCAGATCTGTTGACCTCCCTTGAACAGTTTTCCTCTTTAAAAAGTAGCTACTTTCAATATATTTTCTTTTTTCGTGAGAGGTTATGAATTTCTGATCGTCAGATTTCCATCCTGAATTGTACAAAAATAAGCTGTATTGTTGAGTATTGTTAGGAAGAGCATGTCATCATTCGAAATAATTTTCTTAAGAGTGATCCGCTTTGTTGTGTTGAAAGGATTCTCTTGTATGAATTGATCAGTTTCATTGAACAAAATCAGTTGAGTTTCAGATAGTATTACCATCACAAAATTATCCTCAACTACTGTAATTTCGGCATTCCTACCCCTCATCTATTTAAATTAGTATTAACTCCATATTTTGAACTGGTTCATGAAGTTTTCAACTACCACCTTAAACTTATCTGGTGATTCATAGACAATAAGAGATTTTTTTAAATCGAATAAGCGTACTCCTGATGAACTAAAGGGAGTCCGTAGTTATTAAAGAGTTGTTAATTTATCTGAAGACAGGATGTCTGTAGCTTTTTGAGCCATAAGTTGGAACCTGTTTTCAATCATTCTCACGTACCCTGGCATTGATTCATTCTTGATCCTGACCTCCACAACTTAATCAAAGGGAAATTTGACCTCAATATGTTCATTGATGTTTCCTTATATTTGTATTTCTTCTATTTCTATGTTAGTTTCTATTGCTTGAACTTTCAGGCTCGTTAAGAGTACTAAATAAACAATGATCTTTATTAGCATTTATTATAAAGTGATGAGAAAAATCAACAAATTAGCAGGTAAAACACGGCCATCTCCGCAGCAGCCCAAAGGCCCAAACATTCTGGATCAGATTGGAAAGTCTCTTCTCTATGGCCTTGCTCTTGGCTTCGTCTTCGAGGGGACCTTCATAGCTCTGAGGTTTGAGAATCGAATTGTAAAGGGCGTGACCTCTGCTCGTTTATGTACTCTGAGTTTAAGGCTTAGAATAGCTTAGAAAAATGGATGAGTAAGCTGGCGAAAAAATGAGAAAAGAATAAAGCCCAGACATTCCGCGCTAGTTTCTCAGGGACAGCATCAGGAAACGAATCTAATAGTTTTAGGCAAAGAATAATAAAAACTGATCATTTTTGTGAACTGTTGCGTCGATAGACCTCAGGATTTAGACTTTCGGGCTTCAGAGCTCTCCTGCTGATTTGATGGCTAATAGTGCTGGCAATAAAGTTGCTGTAGTTGCTCACTCTGTAAAGCGAATCGCTTTTCAATAGCAGTCGAGGGTTAATTTTCCCTCCTTATAGTTTTTTGTATGTTTATATGGTATGTTGTTTGTCAATCAACCTTCTGATGTCCTTGGAGGATTTTGTTTGTTCTAATTTTGAGAGACTCTACAATAAGTTCTGATTGTTGGTTTCTCTCTTTTTGAAATAAGCAGGGCTTCGGCTAGTATATTTTTTGGGTCGATCAAGAGATTTGAGCGACATAGATGAATGCTTAGAACCGAGTGAATTAACTGAGCTGAAAACATATGATTTTAGACTGCTACTTGGAGGCGAAACTGAACTGTACCTCACTATGAGTTGCTGGAGAGGTGGAAAACATACACCTCCTCTCAATTTTTATTTTTTCATTGATGTAATATTATTTTATGAGACTTAGCATCAGATCCTATTATTTGATTTTTATCATAATCCCTTTCTTTTAAAGTTATCTTTTCCTGTTTGAATTCGCATTTTTACTATAATGACCAGTCTATTTCATAAATTCATCGAGGTGGCTGCTTCGAAACCCCCGCAAGCTGATACAATCATCTAATTCGCCTACATGGAGCAGGAAATTCGTAAGAACTACAAACAGGTGAAAACGACGAAGGGAGTTTAAAAACCAAATGATGACTTTGTCGATTACTGGAAGGAAATAGGCAATCTGGGAAGATAAGAACAGATGTCTGTGTATTTCAGGTGGATCGAATTACTAGAAAAGGCAATTGGTGACTACACAGTCCCAGAGTTACCCGACAAAGAGGCATAGCTTTACATTAAAAAATCATTAATTTCAAAATGGGAGCCAAGAAAGGTTCAGCTACAGAGATGTACTATGCAGATATTTTCCAAGAAACTAAAGCTATACCCTTTGAAATGTTTCTGCATAAGAAAATCTAAAAACAAGGACCACTTTAGTTGGGTCATGGAGGTTGTAATGCAGGTGGACGATAAGGACAAGATAAAAAGCTTTCACTTGGGTAGCAACAACATTGGATAATTTCAAGATTGGTACAGAGAAGTTGAGAGAAGAATCGATCTGGCAAGAATTGAATATTTCCAATAGCTCATAGCATCAGACCATAAAATCAATATTTCTCCTACCAAAAATATACAAAATAAGGAGTTGATGGAGAATAAGATTGCAGCAATGGCTCGAAATGAGCTCAAGTCTGCCAGAATGAAGACTTTTACTTAATTGGCCATCGATAAACATATGAAACACATTGAAGATATAAAAGAAGACCTAACAGTCATTGAGGATAATGAAAAATAGAACAAATTGACAGAAGTTCATCCCAACATTTTTGTCAGAATGTTTCCTGGCAAAAATATTGAGAAATTTTGCTAAACTCCTCAAGAAGGATAATTGCTTGAATGTTAAAAACAATACAGACTTTATGATCTTGGAGGAGTTATCAAAATTTTTGTGACTCTCAACAGAAGCATTGATGTTGTGTTTCGTGGTATTTCGGAATCTCACAAAAATTGGAACCCTTAAATTAATGTGTTTAATATAAAGAACAAGATCAGCTCAGAAAATTCAATATTTGTTTATCAGAAGGATAAACCATTAGGACTCCTCTACAGATAGAGAGATTACTTCTTCCTGAGACATTGCTTCAGCTTGGCAACTGAGGATAAAAGAGATAAATTATTCATGATTGAAAAGAGCATTGACAGTATTCACAACCCTCCATTCATGACTGTTGCCAGAGGATAAAAATAACTCGTCTGGTGCGTCAGTGGTAGTAAATAAGAAAAGTAGAGCCTTTTGGTGGTTGAAGGTCTGATCAAAGGAGGAGGATACATGAATATATCAGAAGATAAGGACAACACTGTCAAATATTTCAAAAAACTGCTTCAGTTGGACAACTATTTGAAGGAAATAGAGCTAGCCAAGCCCTCCAAAGATGGCTATTTATTTGTTCAGGATTGGTTAGTTACTTTGAAAGAATAATCAATTGAGGGAGTTATGGAAGATGACGAATTTTATTCCCCTAGATAAATTGGATCTGATGAATTCAAGTCAAATCATCCTGAACAACTCTCAGCAAAAAAATAAAGCTAAATGTTAACTCCCATCAAACATGAAGAGTAATTTCACGAGTTCATGAAACAAACTTCTGATAACAGAATTCAAGAGGTAGTTTAGCTAAAGTCAGATCCGATTTTAGCATCAGAATCTTTTGTTGAGGAATATCAACCACCGAAATTTGACAAAGACAACTCGGTGATCATCCCTCAAAACTATTTGAATAAAAAACACCAAATCAAACCAAACTAAAAAGGAAAATCACTATTCGTTGAACCATTCAGAGGCCATCATCTTTGGAAGGGAGAATGGGCTGTTTCTGAAAGTGGAGGTCTGAATTATATTGACAAAGAGAAGATGAAACAGCAAAGAGGAGTCCTCACCTTCATTATCAAAAGAATTGGTAAAAACATTCTTTCGGGGAAAGGTATTTTGAATGTTTCTCTTCCTGTCGATATTTTTTGTAGAGAAAGCAACATTTAAAGATTGGCTATGTCTTTTGGATACTGTCCTCTATACCTTTAGAAGGTTGTCAACTCAGATCCTATTGAGCAGCTCAAGGCCATCCTCAGTTCAGTCATGGGTAGTTCACTCATCTACTTGACTATGGAGAAACCATTCAATCCTATTTTAGGAGAGACTTATCAATGTTGGATTGACGGTTGCCCAGTTTACTTCGAGCAAATTGCTCACCATCCCCCAATAGCTTCTTATCTAATGATCGGAAGAGGCTATAAACTATATGGAACAATGGAAGCAAAGATGGACCTCTCTATCAATAGCGGCACTGGTGTGAACGAGGGAATTTTCACAGTTTAATTTGACTCTGGATCAACATTTCATTTTACTACTCCTCCTGGATAACTTTCAGGGCTAACTTACGGCGAAAGAAAACTTTGTCTTGTTGATAAAAGTACAATATTTTTAATTCAGCATATTTCTGGTCAATGTAAGAAGGAATTTTCCTGGAGATAGTTTACAACCCTCTTTCGAAGCAGAGCAGATTCTTTGGAGGAAATGGAAAAACATTTGTTGGAGAATAAAGATTAGCAGATTACTTTGAAGGAATTGTCAGAAGATACAGGCCTTAGGATTTAAAAGAGCACTTGACTCCCAAAAAAGGAAGTATTCGAAAGTTAATGGCTATGCCTAAAGCTTTGCCTAATCAGTAACCATTAGCTGAGCTTGGCAAGATTCATGGCCGATGGACCAAACACATCTATTACGATCAATAAAAAATATTCGATGCCGACACGACCTTCCATTTAGGCTATCGGGATGAGAAAAACCCTTTACCTTCTCACAGCAATTACAGAGAAGATATAGTGTATCGTCGACTGAATGAATATGTCCTATCACAGGAGTGGAAGGAGATTCTTGAGGTCAAGCAAAGAAGAGATAGAAAATTGAGGGAGGATTTCGCAAAGAAAAGGAAATGATATTAGAATATATCGGATGAGTTGATTATTATTATTCGATTTAATAGAAAATGAAAATGTCTACTCGAATGAACCACACTGAAGAAAAAGAGCAGGTATTTCCTCATTTATTCAGCCTCTGTAATGGCAGTAAATCAAAACTGCTTCCACAATTATCAGCCGTCGTTCTTGTCACTCTTCATGCATTCACGATGATAATCTGTACGTCTATGGCGGGTATGACAACTGTGCTCCTGAAATCATAGGTGATCTGTTTTGCTACTCTTTTGTCTAAAGCAAATGGAAAGAAGTTCCACAAAAAGGGGAACTTCCAGGTCCTAGACATTCTCATACCACTGTTGCTTATAAGGGCAAAATGTACCTTTTCGGAGGGATGTATGAGTTTATGAATAACTCGAACCAACTACACATCTATGATTTTGAGAGTAACACATGGAGCTTAGGAATTACTTCAGGCACCCCTCCCCCTCCTTTAGACTCACATCGATGCTGCCTTTATGGAAATCAAATGATAGTAGGATTTGGATACTCTTAGCATGAGTACAATGCTAGCTTGTATTCTCTTGACCTTGATACTCTTGCATGGAAGACTATATTCGATTCATAAACCACCAAACAAACAATTCCATCTCCCAGAACTCAGACCAGTTTCTGCCTTCACGAAGATTAGCTACTTATTTATGGAGGAAAAGATGCCTATCACATTTATGGAGACTTATGGTCATTCAATTTGAGAACATACCAGTTTAGTAAAATCGAGCTCAAGAAAGATATAGAAGGTCGTTTTGGGCATTCTGCAGTCATTGACGCTGAAAAGATGTACATATTTGGAGGGACAAGAGGAGTGACAAGAGAGAGAAATGATCTGGTTGTGATTGATCTCATCTCAAGGACAGTTACTACCTGTTGGGTTGACTCTCAGGAAGAAAGGAGAAAAATGAGATAAGAAACAGGAAATCCTCTATTGAAAAAATCAAGAAGAGATTCAGCTAAAAAGCAAGGAATCAACTGGAGCAACTTCTTTGATCCTCCTGAAGAATAGGCTGAACCTAAAAAGTCACAAAAAAAATATCGAGCTCAGCTAAAGGAGTCATCATATTATAATGGTCTCTACGATAAGCAACATGAGGAAGGCTATGGCAAGAAAAAGGCAAGGAAAAATCCTCTTTTGAAAGAGATAAACAAGTCAGGAGCAGATAATGACAATATCAACTTGACAGCAACTTTTGAGCTCCTAACAAACTCTATTCTTCTAATGGGTGGAAAAGGTACTGGCAAAGAAGATAGGAATTACTATGAAATATAATTTTGGAAGAAAATTCCTAAGGCAAGAGACAACTCAACAGCAGATTTGAGAGTAAATGGTGACACCATAGAAATGGTGATATTCGGAGGCGGAATGCACAAGATCAGTTTCAACGACCTTATTAAAGTTGACCTCAAAAAATTAAACCAGAAGCACTTTGCTATTCTTAACAGTGATTGATGATTATGATTAATTAATAATGCATACAAGATAATTTAACACAATAAAGTAATCAGTGTCAGTGGTGATATGAATTAGAGTCACTGGAGCAAGAAAGATCGCTTTCAGGAGGTGTAAATTCTTCTTCTATCAGTCGACTGGGAGGGAGTTTTCTTATTTTTTATGAGTCTTCCCAAAGTTGAAATCTGGATTCGTCAGTTAAATCTTTCTTGATGGTCAGTTGCCCCAAATGTTACTCCACGATTACAGCTTTTTTCCATCTTCCATGGGTTATATCACTTGATAGGAAAATAAGTACTAATATTCGATGCGATCTCCCACCCTAAAGTGTTAATCAGGAGGCATATACTATACAGTAGGACTATAGGTCATGTTCCTGATCTATTCAAAGTCTATTTTCATTAAACTTGAGTTAGCTTCATATTATCGAATTTCGGTGGATACCAAGATCCCGAGATACCTGTTCAAAAATTTTTAGTTTGTGTGATGTTTCTGAGATTAAAATAAACTTACGAATTTTTTGTTGAGGTCGGTAATTGAAGGAAAGGGATTTCTCGATATCTTCTCACAAATTTACTGAATAAATGTTGTCTTTGATTCGATTTGATTCAAGAATGCTTCACTCATTGAGGCAAGCTAAATAATTATAGACATACTCTCAGGATCCACTGGTGAATGCAATCGGTCTCAAGGAAATAGGTTTAATTTATTTTGTAAGCTCTTTCAATTAGGTCAACTATTTTTTTCTGATTTTCTGAGGGTAGACTTTTATCATTAGTAGCATGCTCAAGGTAGATGAAGAAAGGTCGATACTTGATCGATTCATAATCTTTGAGGGCTTTTTATATAATTGAGAACATTTTAGTACTAAAATCCAGTTCCTTAAGAGTATAGTAGAGATAATAGATGGCTTTATAGGAAGAAGATTCGACGATAATGCTCAACATTTTGGTTTCGATCTTAGGATCGCAAAAGCATCTCTTCAAGTACTAGATGTTGTTGATATAAAACATTTTTTATTATTTCAATTAATTTTCTGGCCTTTAGATGTACATATGGTTCAGAGTTAACATCATCGAACATATTTTCCAGACCTAACCCATGTTCATCTGATGCATTTTCTTCCCGAAGAAAGGCAAGGGGGCCAAAAAATCAACATCACTTATATTGCTCTTACAATACTTCTAGCATTCTGCTCTTACCTTTTTCTCAAAGCCGATGTTTAAAGCTGAGTTTATTATTATTTGCTCAAAGTTAAATAACTCAATTATCTTGAAGAGGAAATCGAAATCTCCTCGCTATGTCAACATTTCGAAAAATTTTCTGAGTGAAGTAAGCAGTTCTCCAACTGGTCCATAAACAATGAAAACTGATTTCAGACAATATAATACCCTGAAAAGAAGAGAATTCTACTCAAGAGATTTTGGCTTAACATTTTAGTAGTAGGTTATCAAGGCAGTAGTAAATACGGAAGCCAACACTTTTCCCTTATCTCTGACCAGGTTGAAAACAAACATTTCTTCAATAAATTTAGGTGAATGGAAGCTTAGCAAAACCAAAGAGCAGAATGACTGATTCATCGTTATCTATCGAGCGATCGATTGAGAAAAGACCAAAAAATATTGCAAGTTTTATTTTCGAGCTTTGACCAAAAAATAAAAGGAAAGAAGAAACTTGTACCAAGGAAACTGAAGGTCATGAGGACAACCAATATGATGAAGATTGACCTACAACCTTCTGACTAAATGCTCATATTCGTCCGAAAATACTAGTTCTGATTTTCTGATATTTCTGTTCTTTTTGATGATCCTTTCTATCAACACTTGATGCTCCTACTTGTTCAGGATTTTCGATTATTACAGCTTCTTTTGATCCTTTTTCACCCTTTCGTAGATGAGAAGATAAGCATTTTTTGTCTTGATGTCGTATTTTGAAGGTTTACATCCAAAGGCTTCCTCAGGAAGTTTATCAAGATCAAAAGGAATCACATCTTCATCATTGAATTCAAACCAGCTGCCATTGCCATTGTCGATGAAGGAGTAGTAATGTCCACTGTCTGCTGAGCCAGTATGGACAACAACACCTCGGAGTTTATAGTTGAAGTGTTATTCAGGTAAGGACTGCTTTTCCTCGTGTTAATCAGTCATGCTGCCTCTATTTTTGAGGATCTACTGTCTTGAGTAGGGAAGAAGGTTAAGTTTATGAGGAAACTCACAATATTAATTGATCTTGATTTTGGCATCAATGTCATAGTCAAACTAGAATCTTTTCAGACAAAGGATTAGGTAAGGAGGTAATTGTTTGATTGTCTGAAGTTTTTCGGCTTTCACCTTCTTATTACATTTTTAACAGTGATATTTATTACCACCATCAAGTAACTAGGCCTTTACCAAACTTTCGAAAGATTTAGTTATTTTATCCTTGACATCCAAACTCATTGAAAAAAATTATTACTATCTCTCAGAACGATGACTACACTCAAGTGAAATGATCTGGTGACTGTAGACTCCTCCAAATAATCTATTGACAAAGTTGTCTTCATTTTTTTATGATATTCCTCTTTATAATTTTTCAAATAAAATCGAGGCAAATTCATCGATGTCCATTTGTTAGTTGATTTTAATCATTGGTTTCTTATCACTTGTTTTGAGAGTTTTTGCAAAACCTGTTGGATTTATGTGATTTTCTTCAGAAAATTGAAGCTTCAGAAATAGTTCTTTGAGACCTTGAAGCATTGCGATTTCGGTTGAAAAAGTATCTTCTTCAGCTACTGGTGTCCTGTTATCCATTTCTTATTCTGAAGAATATTTTTATTCTGCTATTTTGGGAGGCTGTGATGTTTCAAGATCTAACAGTGCCAGCCTGAAATCCTCGATCATGAAAAGCTGTTGAAGTAGACTGTTCATATAACAGATGCAACCCGGATTCAATAACCCTCGATATGCCTGTTTTGTTTCGTGTTTCGGGCTCATATTCCAACCTACGTTTGACCTCCACAATTCTAGATAATGACATGAGCCTAAAGCTTATATGACTTGACGAATAAATTTCACGTCCTTACTGTAGATAAGAAGTCCGTTGATAAACTTGAAGGCTTAGTTAATGTGTTCCATCTTTCTACAAAGAGGCTAACTGATATCTCCTTTCAAAGCGAGACAATTCTAGATGACAAAGTCTATCAGTTAAGGCTCCAATAAACTGGGTCGATGCTGGAAGCAGGCTAGAAGAAGATAAAAGTGTCCACAGAGGAGATAGTTCCAGTGAAAATCTCGAGAGTTGAACAACCTGACGCTTTCGATAAAATTAATGCATTCCTCAAAAAGAGAACTTGATCTATCTTTGATCGGCTGAAAAATTTGGGTTTTATCAATTCTGGTGGGTTCCACAACGGCAATTATTTTGGCTAGGATGATACAGAAGTCATAAGCTGACTCGTTATCTGTATCTTAGCTTGAAGCCAGTTATTTTGCCTTAACTTTAAAGTAGAGGTTATCAATAAAAAGGTTCAGTAGATAGTCCTATACTTCTGGCGAGAATGGATTAAAATGTTAATTGGGATTTGGAGTCAGGTATCTGCTTAATTTATCGGTGAAAATCATGCGAATATATTAAATTTCGTTGTGAAGGAAAATGCTGTTGATGAAATCAGCAAAGGTAGGTTGGTTGACATAAAAATCCATGATTTTTGATGGGCATATGTAATGCTATATTATAGAGTTTGCCTGTTCAATTATTTTAATAGCGTATTCCTTTATGTGATGCTCAACTCCCTTATTTTTCAATAAGTATTTCGATAGCTCATAAATGATAGCAAAAAGATGTTCAGGAAGTTGAATATTTGGCATGGATTTTCCAACTTTTTTGATAGTTTTGATGATAATTGATACCACTTTGAACAGAAAAGTGACCTGATAGTCGCTGAGCACAGGACATTTCATACAGCGAAGCATTCGAATAAAGGAAGGTGAGGATGGCAAACTCTATGCATCATCTTCTTTTTCAAGTATTCGGTAGAACAATTTTAGCTAGAGCATATGGTAGTAAATCTAGACATTAGAGATGGTCCTTCCCTCTCCTTAGTATTTTTGTAGAATCGTATTGATTTTGTCAAGAACATTGAGCTTGTCAAGCTGAAGGTCAAGCTCTTAAATTAAGAGATAGACCTCTGAGGCCACCATTTAATTCTCCAACATGTCCACCAGCGAACTCCCAAGGTCATTATTAATGAAACTGCCCACAAAACGAGCAACAGTCTATTCATCTTTACCAATTTCGACTACTTCGATTTGGCATTTTCTCAAAGCAGCCACTGTCACATTTTTGAAGGTGTAGTCAAGCTCTTCAAGGCTGTCATCCTCCTTGACCAACATCTTAAAAAATCCTGGCTTGAGTTTGAGTCTTTCGGCTATTTTGAGTTTGAGATAGGAGATTGTTTAATTTTATCCAACATCAAAGCGATAGAGATTGTTAATGTATCTCACTTAGACCTTGACCTTGTAGGTGAAAGGAGCATCGGTGGTGGGGTAATAGCATCGTTCATCTTCCTTCACCACCTCAAAAATCCCACGTAATAGTAATAGGCTATGTTTGGCAAGTTTAGTGTTTGTACCTTTGTGTCCTTCTCGGATGTTTGTCATGATTCGATCCATGATATCATCAATTCTGCTCTTGCGAAGCTTGACGCTCAAGGATGGTGAGAAGTTGAAGTAAAATTTGATGAGATAACGAATAAGATAATGTATAACTTCTTCAGATTTACACTGTTCGAAAATTTACCACAAGGTACTTTAATTCAAGAGGTCAAGTGACTTGATTCTATGAATAAAGCGGTATCCTTCTAGAAGCTTTTTCTTTTATATTTTTCCTTAGAAAACGTTCACTTATATGAACAATTGCAAAATGATTGATAGCTATTTTTTCGTCAATGAAACGTAGCTAAGATATTGCTGGTTGCTGACGATATCAGTGAGGGCGAATCTCTTGAGCTGCTGGGTCAGTCCGATGTTGAGATGTGAAGTGAAGTTATCATGAATTTCCTCAGTCCTAAGAAGCCAAGAATAGAAAAGATTTCTAAGTTACTCCTTACTTCCTTGAAAAAATTCCCAAAGGATCTAAAACTCTTTGTTGGTCAGGGATTGCTTGCTGCTATAACTGATAATGACACTCAGAATTTGAAAGATAGTCGAAACTTCTGAAACACTAACCTGAGGACTCCTCAATACTTCAATGAGTCTCATGCGGATATCTTCAGGGACATAGACATCGATTCTATCATGAGTGACATATGCTTCTTTGAGGATCTCGAGACATACTTTGAGATGATCAGATTCAATGAGTCTATTGTAAGTTTCTTAGATTAGTTGTTGACTGAATCGAGATTCAACAACAATAGTGGAGTATTTGCTCACTAAAGAAGAAAAGTAAGACTGTCCTTTACTAGAGATAAGGATCTGATAGGCAAGGCTGATCATCTGTTGTAACATGGTGTCAATCGAATCATTAATGAGAGCACAATCTTTTTTATTTTAGCCTGATGTTTTGACATTGTTGTTGACAATAGCAATAACAAGATCCATGAAAAACATATAGTACTATGAAGAAGCTTTATGAAAAGCAGAAATTGGCAGAGTGGCAGTCTGTGCATAGCGAAAAATATCTTCCTCTTGAAGCACATATGCCATCTCGATCCAGAATTGAAAGAGTTGGCTAACGATTAGCGGATGTTTGTCTATGGAATTTTTCCAGACAAAGCACAGTTCCTCCACTGTCACGATGTCGTACTTGTAAAGAATACTGACAAGCTCAGTCGATTTTTTGTATATTTAGATGTGTTCGTTTTAAACGAACAACTAATCCAACACTTTAAGAGTGGTTAACATTTATCCCAAAGCCTCTATACCGAAACACCCAAGATCCTCTTTTATCGTCCTTTATGCTACCTCTTTAACCTTTGAGATCCCTCGTAGTTTCTTTTCGAGCTTGTCACAGCGAAGGAAGAGCATGCATACTTACATTCTGGTTTCCTATGGCCAACGTCCAATCACTTCCTATTGATTGTATCTGGCAGCCGTAGGTCGGGTATAGTGAAGAATATGTTCAAGCTCTCTGTCTATCTGGACCTGCTTCATATCGTTGGGTTGCAAATTATCGATGGCTTTCGACGTGACTGAATACATCAATAAGTACTCTTGAAGAGAAGGTTAAACAATTCACCTCCTTTGACCTTGAGCGATTCTAGCATGAAAATAGGCTAGATAATCTGGAATAGCTGGAAGAGGCTGAAATGGAAGGCGAAAGGCAGTTTGAAATTTTGATTATCGCATTAACTATAGCCTTTGTAAACCTGTTCTATGAGCTGGATGATGGACTAAAAGATATTGATATTTTGAACTTGAGTGCTGATGTAGTATTCATGTTTTTCGTATACTCCCACAATTTACTTTATAAGCTCCTAATTTTGCTTCAAGAAGAAGGAATAAAGTCTTTCCTGCAAGCCTGCAATGTTGTACATGGCATCTACTAATTCATAGTAGCATTGCTAGTATGTCTCTTCCCATACAGTCAAATTATCCCTCTTCACAGCCATGTTTATATAAGATTTGGTTATTCCCTTGCTGAGAATATTGGTCAGGTAATCTTTGAGGAGCTGCAGATGGAGAGTAAAATATTCGTAGACTTTGTTCAAGTCCTCAAAAGTTGGGTAGATGTTGCCCATCAGGAAGTCCACATAAAAATAATGCTAACCTCTTAAATACTGCACCAGCTCTTACTTAGACTTCTCCTTCAAGTTAGCTAAGAATGCTTGTAGTTTTTTCAACCTGCCTTAGTGATCTTCCCGAGTGTATTTCCAATGATCTCTGGGGCTTGGATTTTTGCGGGCTCCCGTGTAACCTCTGATGATGGTACGGAAGGGCTGAATCCGAGCATGAGCAGTATTGAAGAGGTCATCTGTAAGAGGAATAGCTTCATCATAGCGTTGACCCCATCCCTAATTTCTGATTTTGATGTAATGGTCGTTTTTGAAGAGGACGAGTCCAACACCCCAGACGTGTTCGTGATCTTTAAAGTCGACGTATTGCCCAACTGCGGGCCAATCTGCTGATATCATTATATGCTTCTGTACTTAAATATAATTATACCCCGAAACCTGTATTAACCGCCAAAGTAAATTCTCCTGCATTCGATTCCCTCCCTTCATTGTAATCATTTCTATCCATTCCTGATCAGCTATACCTCTCTAACTTTTATAATGGAAATGGAAAAGAAAGAAATTCAGACAAAACGAAAGATAAAAATTGTGTTGCTTGGAGACAAAGGAGTAGGCAAGTCAAGTATCATCAACAAGTTCACTCTCAACAAATTCGATGACAATGTGCAGGTAAAACAGGATGTAAGATAGGCAACAATTGGAGTAGATTTCAGAACGAAACTATGCTCGTACAACAGTTCTAAGTATAAATTGGAGTTGTGGGATACGGCAGGTCAGGAAAAATATCGGTCTTTGATCAAAGGCTATCTAAGAGGGGCGCATGCATGTGTTTTCGTATACGATCAGGCAAGTACACATGGAATAAGTAGATCC
>Ga0100381_1001169_pt1 | contig 24980 bp, 10 predicted proteins | sample CryGeymeta201505_FD_80416 | JGI IMG/M metagenome (GOLD analysis project Ga0100381, IMG submission 80416) | Groundwater microbial communities from Crystal Geyser aquifers in Utah, USA - Crystal Geyser metaG 2015-05 | ecosystem: Environmental > Aquatic > Deep subsurface > Groundwater | place: USA...
CAAGGTACATTTGAAGCGGGTCTGATGATTTTTCACCGATTTTAAAAGCAGTAGTGGCAGATTCTGGCGAGGGAGACTCGGCGCTTTATGTTGCTACTCACTTGGAAACCCGACGTCCAAGTGTATGATTATTTGTGATTTGTGAAAATGTTCTCCGCTTCTGACTTTCAACTTCGAATAATATGACGGGTTAACAGAGCCTGAATTAGCAAATTCACGTCTTGGACGAAGTCGGGACACGTGTGTCTTGAACACAAACACTGGTCACTGGTCATTACATTCCACGGAGCGCAGAAATTCGTTCCTCTGCGGGTGGGTGTGTTGCAAACAGTTTACTCATAAACGATACCGCTTTGCCGTCTTTGAGAGGGTTTGAGATATATAGGTGCGCTGTGGCGGTACTGACTCTTTGTATCCCAACAGGATACCCAGAGATTTTTTCAAGCGCGCTTGCAAGTCCTTCTGGGTAGCGAGTAAGGAGCGCTCCCGAAGCATCCGCAAGAAACTCACGCTTGCGGGAAATTGCTAGCTTGATGAGCTGAGCTACAATAGGCGCAAGTATCGCAAGAACAATGCCAACAATCATCAGAATCAAACCAATGCGACCATCACGATTACCACCCCTACCATAAATGGACATTCTTAGAAACATGTCTGAAGCAATTGCAATAAAACCAACAAGCACAACAACAACAGTACCTAAAAGGATGTCTCTGTTGCCGATATGCGAAAGTTCGTGCGCAATGACCCCCTCGAGCTCGTTCTTGTTCAAAATTTGTAGAAGCCCTGTAGTAACGGCGACTGCGGAGTGTTCCTTGTCGCGACCTGTTGCAAATGCGTTTGGTGAGGGGTCGTCTATAACGTAGAGCGCGGGCATCGGGAGCCCTGCGGTAATGGAAAGATTTTCAACAGCATTCCAGAGGTCAAAATATTGCTCGCGTGAAGCTTTCTTTGCGCCTGACATTTTAATAACGAGCGAATCAGAATACCAATAACTCCAGATATTCATTACAATGCTGAAAATAACTCCAAAATAAAGTATCGCTGGATTATCCAAAATATAGCTAAACGCCCAAGCGATAGCAATAACCACAACGAAAAACATCGTCATAAGAAACCATGTCTTTCGCACATTTTGATCCTGATGAGTGTAGAGAGTCGCCATGATTAATTTTCTTAATGAGCTAATGTGAGTTTTAGAAAATCATCATCCGGTTAAATATCACATGGGGACGATTGCTGTTCTAAAATTATCGTTATTAAACGATAATAATTATTGACTATTGAAGTCAGTCGCGACCATCCTGTGTGATGATTTTTTGTTTGTTTGCGAAACAAAAAATCATCTAACTGGGTAGCGAAAAATGTACTCGCTTCGCTTGTTATTTTTCATCTAGAAGCTAACCTTAACTGGCTCGCGCTGGGTGTCCTCCTCTACTTCGAAGAATTCTTGCTTCATAAAGTTGAACATCTTTGCGATAAGATTTGAAGGGAACGACTCAATCGCGATATTCAAATCACGCACATTTCCGTTATAGAAACGACGAGCTGCCTGAATTTTATTTTCTGTGTCAGAAAGTTCCGCCTGAAGTGAAAGGAAATTCTGGTTTGCTTTCAGGTCTGGATATGCTTCTGCAACTGCAAGAAGTTTGCCAAGTGACTGACCGAGAGATGCTTCTGCCCCAGACATTGCGGCGATCTGCTCTGGGGTAATGTTTGACGGATCAATATGCACCTGCGTTGCCTTTGCGCGAGCCTCGGTCACTGCATCAAATACGCCACTCTCGTGCTTTGCGTACCCCTTTACCGTTTCCATAAGGTTAGGAATAAGGTCGTAGCGACGCTTGAGCTGAACATCAATGTCTGACCACGCTTCCTTTGCGCGATTTACAAGTGTGACAAACCTGTTGTAGGCAACAATTGCCCACAAAACTATTCCTGCGAGAACCGCTAATATAATATATGTTAAGTTCATGATAAATTATTTACACAACTAGACTTTAACAAGGATAGTGATGTGCTTACTGTATAATATTTTTAATTACTCATTCCCAACGCTAGCATACTATATGCTTGACTAACAGTTTGATAACGTGAGTGTGAATACTGCTAATCTGTAATCTAACTATTATATAATAACACAGACATACAAACAAATATACCACATTTACTCACATAAAACCTACTATGTACGTATCCTATACTATAGTATAGGATACGTACATAGTAGGTTTTTCTTGCGTGGCGCTACACCCTAAAAATAGTGGAACCTAAAACCTATATTTTGTGCGGGTACCGAGACGCTTCGCTATCTCACTCCTGGGAAACCCACGGTTTTCCCAATCCTTCCTCCACGGGGAAACAGGTGTTTCCCCGACCCCCTTCCCGTTCGATTCTCTGTACCCGCACAACAAGGTAAAAGAAAAGCACCGATAAAGGTGTGCTTTTCTTTTACCTGTGCGGGTACCGAGAATCGAACTCGGGTCTCAACCTTGGGAAGGTCGCATCCTACCACTAAACTATACCCGCCTTTGCTTCGCCCTTGCGAGCTACGGCGTTGTAAAATCCGCTCGTAACTCGCGAAGTCGAGATTTGTTGCTAGAAACCAAAAAACGAAATAATGCTTTGCAAGATCCAATTTCCGATCCCAACCTTACTATTCTCGCTTTTTTTCGCTCTATCGTCAACAATAACTACTACTTCCTCGCCAGGTCTCACAACGGAATATTTTTGTCGTATTTCCTCCTCTACCCCTATATCGCTTTTTAAACGTATTAGACTCGCCTGAAGCTCCACAGTTCGCGCTTCAAGTTCCAGTAGAGACCGCTGCGCTATATTACGCTCAGAAATAGCAATTTGCGCTTTTTGATGAATCCCCCATGCGCCTTTTCCAACAAAGAAAAGCATCACCGCGAGTATAACGAGGGATATTTTTGAATACAGTATTTTCCTTAATTTTTTTCGCTCTTGAAATGGAATCACTTATAGGGTATTATACGAAAATGTAGTTGAAAAGTCGAAAAGTCTCAAGTAAAAAGTAAACACAAACACGTTTCTTTTTTCAGGACTTTAAGACATTAGACTTTATGACTTTTAACTAATTTTTTTATGATGTTTGACAAAAAATTCAAAAAATACTGGAATACGTTTGGAGTCGTCGTCGCTCTTCTCGTTATTGTAAGCATGGTGCTTCTATACGCTGCACCGAGCCTCATTGGGTAGAATATTGACATGCGTCCATGACGCGAATTTGCTAATTCAAGAATATTGACGAATTAGCAAATTCGAGCATGGCACTTTCGAATAAATAAGGGCGTCACACTACTTGTGTGACGCCCTTATTTATATTCAACATTCGATATTCAGTCTCCTAATTCTCCCCGCCCTTTACCATCTTCAAAAATACTTCGTGCGGAATGTCCACTGTCCCGCGTGCCTGCATTTTTTTCTTGCCCTTTTTTTGCTTTTCCCATAGTTTCTTTTTACGAGAAATATCGCCACCGTACAAGTACCCTGTCACGTCCTTCTTCATCGCTGTGAGCGAGCGAGAAGAAATTATTCTCCCGAGTCCGCAACCTTGAATCTTCACATTAAAAAGCTGACGAGGAAGAATACCGTGTAGCTTTTCCACCATATCTTCGGCTTCCTTTTCAATACGGCGTCTTGAAACCACTTTTGAAAAAGCTGGCACAATTTCTTCTGCTACTAAAATATCCAAACGCGCCACATCAGCCTCACGGTTACCAACGAGCTCGTATGCGAGCGAAGCAAAACCAGAAGACACGCTCTTTAAATCGTCAAAAAAGTTTCGCATAAGCTCACGAAGAGGCATCTCTACTTCTATGGCTGTGCGATTATCTCCAAAAAGCTCCGTAGCGCCAACGATTGCCTCATGATCATACAGAAGTGTCATAATAGGGCTTACATATGCTGGTGGCGTAATAATTTTCACCTTGACCCACTGCTCAAAAATCTTGCTTGTTGAACCATAATCTGGAAAAAGGTGCGCTGAATAAATAACCTCGCGTTTGCCATTGTTTCGCATTTCAACCTCATATGTAATAGACGGGGTTGTAACAATAATTTCTAGCGTAAATTCGCGACGGAGTCGCTCCGTCACGATTTCCATATGGAGCATTCCCAAAAATCCACATCGAAACCCGCGACCAAGAACCCCCGACACTTCCTCCTCAAACGAAAGCGATGAATCTGAAAGTTGCAAAATCTCAAGCGACTGCCGAAGCACAGTAAAGTCGTCCGCGCTTTCTGGGTAAACAGACGCCCACACGACAGGGCGTGGCTTCATATATCCTGGAAGCGGATCGGCGGAAGCTTTTTGCGTGGTAATAGTATCACCAACTGTCGCGATCCCCGGCTTTTTAATTCCAGTCAAAATATATCCGATTTCTCCCGCGAAAATAATGTCGGTATCCACCATGTCCGGATGAAAAATCCCCACACCGAGAGCGCCGAATTTCTCTCGCGCTTGTGAAAAGATGAGCGTGTCATTCTTGCGAGCCTGCCCATCCAGAACGCGGACATACACAATAATCCCCTTATGACTTGAGTATCCAAAGTCAAAAACTAGGGCGCGGAACGGTCCACCTACGCCACCTTCTGAAACTGGAGCTTTGATACGCTCAATGATTGCGCCAAGAATTTCCGGAACCCCCTGCCCTGTTTTGCCAGATACTTCTAGTATCTCACCTGAGTCAATATCAAGAAGTTTCGCGAGTTCGGCTTTTACTTCGTCTACGCGCGCGATTGGAGAGTCAACCTTTGAAACTGCGGGAATAATCACCAGTCCCGCTTCACGCGCCATCGCGAGGACAGAGAGTGTTTGAGCCTGCACTCCCTGCGTGGAGTCCACGAGAAGAATCGTTCCTTCAACAGCCTTCATCGCGCGAGAAACTTCGTATGCAAAGTCAATATGCCCAGGGGTATCAATGAGGTTCAACACATATTTCTCGCCCTTATACATATATTCCATACGCACCGGTTGCATTTTAATAGTGATGCCCCGTTCGCGTTCAAGCTCCATAGAATCAAGAACTTGCTCCTTCATTTTGCGCGCTTCCACAGTGCCCGTCACTTCAAGCATACGGTCAGCAAGGGTGGATTTACCATGATCAATATGCGCTATTATGGAAAAATTTCGGAGGTGCTTGAGGTCCATAGTACGCAAAATATACCACAAAACCCTTGAAAACCAAAGGTGCAATGAGTACCAGAATGGTGCTCATTGCACCTTTGTGCCTATTCTACAACCTACAACCTAACACAGGCATTTTAGATTTCCTCCTTGTCTGGAATAACTACAGTTGACTTCCAGAATTTGCGTTGAAGCGCAGTGCGGACGTCTTTGATTTCTTCGTTGCCCATAAGCTCCAAAATGAGCCACCAAGTGAGAAGCCCCGTGGTACCGGCCACAAGCCCCTGCGTGAATATACCTATAAATGTATTCAAGTCTAGATAAAGCCCTAGAACCTCCAAAAATTCATAAGCAACAACTCCGGCTATAATTGCAGAAAAAGAACCGTGAATAAGCGTGTCTTTCACTGGCGTAAGAAACCTACCAAACTGCCTTCGGAAGAAATAAATAAGGAGCGCTGTATTAAGAAGCATCCCAACTGTGTATGCGAGCGGTAGCATCAAAACTGAAGCGCCAGTAAGCCCCTCAACGCGAAGAAGTGAACCTACAAAATCTTGAATAAAAGGCGAGCCAGCATAACCAATCAAGAAAAAGTAACCTGTCACACATATCACAATGGCAGACAACACATTCGTGATGAAAGGAATGCTATTGTTTCCAGTCGCATAAAAACCGCGCGCAAAGAGGTGCCCTGTGGACTGAGCGACGGCCGAGATTGTGAATATTGCAAGACACGCTGCCGTGAGCCTTGTTGCTGTCCAGTCAAACGAACCAGACCCAAGAATAGTTCGCACAATCTGCGCGCGAAGCACTATCATAAGCACAAGCACTGGAAGAGACCAGAACACGATATGTCGAGCGGCGGTCAATATTTTCTCAAGAAATTTTTTAATTTCCGCGTCGGCAAAATGCTTTGAGAGCGCGGGAAATGCCGCTGTGGCGTAGCTGACACCAATGATAGCAATTGGCACTGATTGCAGGTTTAGCGCAAAGTTAAACACAGTGATAGATCCTTGTGGAAGACTTGCGGCAAAAACCACAAGCGCAAAAAGCGCGAGCTGATTTGCAGAAAGCGCGATTGTGCGAGGGAACGACACGCGAGTCACCTCCCAAATATCTGCAAATGACGGCATAAACGAAATTCTCAACGTAAAACCATTACGCGAGCTTATATAAAAATGCACAAAGAAATGCATGAATGCGCCCAATACTACTCCAAAACCAAGTCCGATTATTCCAAACGTGGGGTAGAAAAATAATGCGCCTAGGATTATGCCAATGTTGTATAGAACAGGCGCCAGCGCAAACGCAAAAAATTTGTGGAGCATTTGCGTAACACTGCCAAGAAGATTTGAAAGTCCGAGAAGAATTGGCGAAAACAAAAGCAAACGCGACATTATAATAAGTTCATTTAGCGCGTCGCCAGAAAACGCTGGGAATAATGCCTTAGCAATAGTCGGAGTCGCAATATATACACAGACAGAAACAACAACGAGTATTGAAAAAAAAACAGTGAACGTGTCATTCAAAAACTTTTGCGCGCGCGCATCGCTATCGTTTGCTTTTTTAGTTAAAATTGGAATAAGCACCAGCGCTGAAATAAACGAGGCGACTCCAGCAAATACAAAATCCGGTATGCGAAACGCAGCGTAATAAATATCCAGCGTTTGGCTCGCTCCAAAAAGATGAGCAAGTAACCGATCGCGGATTAGAGCAAGCACCTGTGATAAGATGGCAAAAATTCCTAGGAGAAGAGCTGCTTCATGTAGCCCGTTCCATTCGCGTGAAAAAAATGAGAGGAGTTTTTTTACCATATTATAAGTTAGTGTTTATAGAGTATACTCCCACGCTAACCTTTTTACAAAAAAACACAGAGAGCGTATTATCAAGGTGATTACGATATCGGCGCACACTGTTAAAGGCGCCAAACACACTAACCTTACCATGTACGTATCTGGTACTATCTATATAACTGGGTACAATATTCTCTGCGTTCGCTCGGAAATGCAAACTCCGTGTTTGTACTTCTCTCACTCACTTGAGAATAGTATCAGATACGTACATAGTAAGGTTTTCGTTTTAAACAAAAGAAAAAACGCGGAATTAACCGCGTTTTTTCTAACCCGACCCCCATTAATACCTTCTCATAATTTCCTTAAATATTAGGCGAGCCAATGAGAAAAATTTGAAAAGTATAGATATACTTTGAAGAATCTTCTCGAAGGCACAGCCATGATTTTTAAGAAAATGAGAAAGGATTAATGGGGGTCGGGTTTTTACTCATATCGATAAGCCGAATTCTGTTCAAGCACCATTACTGGCGCTTGATGATGATCATTTATCTGGGAGTACGATTACTCGCACACTCGAGCGGCACCCCCCCCACCACAATACGCACTATTCACCCATACTTTTCTCTATACGTTTTTTAAGTTCTTCATAACCCTTTTTGAACTTTTTCAGTCGCATCTCCCGCGTACATGCATCGCTCTTGTTTGCATAGGCTTCATAATACACAAGAGTAAACGGGGCTCTATATTTAGTGGAGACATTCTTACCACTGTTGTGTTCGAGAAATCGCCTACGCAAATCAGAAGTCTGACCTATGTACAGCCCATTATCAACTGAACTCTTTATAACGTACAAATAATGCATATTGTGGTGGGGGGTACGGCCTTGCACCCAGGTAAGGATTTAGCCGTTTCACTTTCGCCTTTCGACGAACATATTCCCGAAGGAACCCTAGCCTTTCGGCATCGGCGTCACTGCTCGCACCTCTGAAATTACTTTCGACGGGCGTTACCCGCTACCTTACTCCCCCCACCAATCCTATTCCCAAATATACCGCGAGGCTTATTTCACTCTCAAGAAAAGATATATATCCTCTATCATTTAGAAACAAAATTGGTGGGGGGGAGTGTTCGGACTTTCCTCCCCCCACCAATCTCATCTCCAAATATACTAAAAGGTATTATTTTATTTTTAAGCAAAATATCTCCTCTGTAATTTAGAAACAAAATTGGTGGGGGGCGACCATCTGATATGGGTATAACAATTATACCACCTTTTGCTCAAAATATCAATAGAGAAAAATATTGTTTTACAAGGTTTTTCTCTACCTCAAAGCGAGCCGGTTTGCTTTTCAGTGTGTTTCTTCCTCCGAGCGAGGCAAGTCGTTTTCTGGTGCCTTGCGCAAGTGCGACGGCACGAGCAGAGCAAATTTTTAGCAAAAAATTATGCGTGCAACAAAAAAGGAGCTTGCCGAGCGACCTCTACTTCTTTGCGCTCTTCTTTGGCTTCTTTTTTTCTTTATGCGCGTCTCTTCCTTTTGCCATGGTTGATTTTAAATGAGCGAAGCGATTATTAAATTCAACACCCGGTTAAATAATTTCGCTTTGCGAAATTTCTGCAAAGCAGGATTTAACTGTGGTAAAATTTATACCCGCGACGCTCGTTAAATTATTAAACTATCTCACACACTCCTGCCACACATGCCAATTCTTTTGCTCCTTGTGTCTGATCCTCGCGTTCATATGTCACAATTTTTGCAAAATCAATTTCAGGGAATTTCCCCATCATTGCTTCATACTGTTCTTTTGAAATTTCCTCGTATGGAGCTAATCTGTAAACATGATTTGAACGCGGTAGAAACGAAAGTCCTCCTATCATATCCCAGTTATCGTAGAGCCAATTCGCAACGGTTATCCACTCATCATCCCCTACTGAAATAGTAACTGACGGATTATGTTCTGTAAAGTTTTCCTTTACCATCTTCCAATAATTAAGTTGATCAATCGCACTTTGATCGTTCTTAAAAATTGATTTTTCTGGCGCCTTTACAGGGAACTCAAGAACATATGTCACTGCATTTTCCATTGATTGCCCAACTTCTGGTTGATACGACACTCCCTGATCTTTCATCATTTTGAAAAGACTGTCCGTAGCAGCAATGCGAATTCGACGAATGTAGTACTGCGAATTGCGCGGATGCATTCCAGATGCGGAATCAACAAGCTGTGACACTGTGCCTGAAGGTTTGACTGCTGTAACTGCCGTTGAGGCGTTTATACCGAAACGTTTTGCATACTCTTTGTTCATTTTGACAGCTTCATCGCGAAGCTTCATCATTATCTCTGGTTCGCGAACCGCCTTGCAATCCCATTGTCCAGTAATAGATACACCGAGCAGACGCTCCTCTTCGCAGTTTTCCTTCCACTCTTTAGAGAGATACCCGAAATTAGTGAGAGATGACTGATATGTCCCTAAAAGAGCCGCGAGACGCGCTTTTTTCAAAAGTGTCTCACTAGTGTCCTCGTGTCGAGCAACAATTTCCGACAAATTACAAAACTGTTTTGATTTAAGGATAATCTCACCGCACGGATTTGTACCACATGTGTCAAAATCTTTTTCAAGAGTCTTCCAGCGACGCGCGGGAACTTGTTTTGAAATAGACCCGCGGTTAAAAATCCCGCGCTCCCCAGAGCCTCCTTTCATCAGCGCCACCCATTCATCTAAAAACTCTGTATTTGACGGCTTTTGCCAATATACAGCAGAGTTGTTCGCCATCATACGCTCTGGATCAGTAAGGTAAAATTGTCCATCCTTTGCATGGCGCATATCATGATCATCAAGATCAGAAAGCGATATAAGAGCGCTTCTGCGAACACCTCCAGAAACAACCACCTCGCCAATTTTACATATAATGTCGTGAAGGTTGATATTAGAGAGTCTGCGTCCTTGCTTCTTCAAAATTCGCTCGCGTGAAAATTCCATGAGCGCAATAAGAGGTTCTGGGCCAGAACTTTTGCCACCCATAGTAAGCAAGCGAGCACCTTCAGGGCGAAGCTTGGAATAATCAAATTTTATGTCTGCTCCACTAAACCATGTGTTCATACCGAGGATATAGGCGTCTGCCCAACCCTCTTTGCTGTCCTTCACGATATGAGTTGGAAGCATCTTTCCAGTTTGCTTTTTAATTTGAGGAAATGCTTGAGCATTTTGACTTTCAACAGTATATCCAACTCCAGTACCGCACATAAGGAGATACATAATCTCACCGAGATCCTGCGTGCACGATGGCGCAACGAATGAGCAATTGTACCCACACACATTTGTTTTGCGCGCAGCGTCACCTGCTCCCCAAAGGAGTCGCATCGAAGGCATTACTTCTTGTTTCAAAATTGCTTCGCGCACTTCAGCATATTCACCAGCTTCTAGCTTATCGCCGAGATTTTCCTTCATAAAATCCATATAGCGGTCTACTGTCTCTATCCATGTCTCGCGACGCCCTTTTTCAGGCATCCAGCGAGAGTATGTGCGATAATACACAAATTCTGACATCGGATTGCGAAAATATTTCTTTCCTTCAGCAACGGATTTTTTAACCTCTTCTGGAATATCACCCTTCGCATCACGAGCTCGCGCGCGTCTTTCACGAAAAAGAATGTATCCTTTAGCAGTTTTTACAAATTCTTCCAAAATAAGCTCTTTTTCAACAATATCCTGGATTCCTTCCACTGTTGGCACGAATCCTTTGAATAATTTCCTTATGCGTATAAGCTCTGACTGCACCTTACGCGCTATATATTCGGCTTCTTTTCGTTCACCCTCTTTAGAGGACTGCATCGCCTTGTAAACTGCGCTTACGATATGTTCAATATCATAAGTAACAACCTCGCCACTACGCTTTTTAACACTCATTTCCAATCTATTTTTTACGTGTGGTGTGGACTTCGAAGCCTGTTTGGTACTTTTTTGCATAAGATGCTTTTTAAAATTAATTAATTACTATTCTCTACTTTATGTTTACTCATTGTACCCCAAAATAAAAATTACAACAGGTAGATAGCTACAAAGATGAGCAGTTAAAAACAAAATAAACCAACTGTAAACCCGCGCCCCGTGAAACCACTAATCTATTGGAGTATTTTGAATGTATTTCCAATTTTTAAATTATGATTTGAAAAAAAATTTGCTTGAACTTCTAATACAAACCGTGATTCGCTTTGCGATGTGTATATTTGTGGATATGATTCTGGATTCGCGCGCTCCCACACATCGACAACTTCATAATTTTCATCAAACCAAATAATGTCTATAGGGAAATGCATATCTTTCATCCAAAAACCATAAAAATCAGGTTTTGGAAACACAAAAAGCACCCCCTCGTTTGAACCGAGACCATTACGACCACTTAATCCTTTCTGCCGAAGCGCGGGTGTGTCTGCGATAGTGACTATTATTTCATCACCGCCAAGCAAAACCTTTGTTTGGTTGGTTTTATTAGTAGACACAGTAAGCATCACAGTGGCAACGACGGACACTGTGATGCTTAGATATAAACCGCTCAATAATAGCTTACCGATTGTCGACGATTGTGTCATTCAAAATATTTATCTATCAAACCCTTCCATCATTCTCTTACCTCTTTTAATTTAATAATGTCTTCAGGATCATCCATATCGTCTCCGTCGATATCCATTCCGTCCATATCTATTTCTGACGTCTCAATATCGCTAATCGCATTTTCGCGAATGCGATTCTCGCTTTGCTCTTTGCGCTTTATTTCAGAAAGCTCCTTCCCCATTACTTCCTTAAAAAGCGCTTGCTCGTCGTCTAAATCAATATCTAAGTCGTCTAATTCTTCTGCAGTATCATTTTTCTCCTTAGTAATGGATTCAAGTGCTTGTGTTAATCCATTAAACTGAGGGTCTGTGGGTGAAAGAGTTGCGAGCTTTGCGCGAATCTCTGCTTCTGCATTAGAAGATTCGTCCTCGTGGTCCTTTAGCATCTCTCTAATGGCTTCGTGGGCATCATCAAGCTCATCATCTAGCTCGCGCGCGAGGTGTGCGACATCGGCTCCCTTATCTTTTTCACCTTTCACAAGAGTCGCAGCCTTTGCTACCCGCTCGTCAAAATTTGCTTTAGCCTTTTCAATGTGCTCAAGTTTTGCGTTTGGATTCTTGAGAACGTCACTCATTTCTGCAACACGCTCCTTTGCATATTCAAGATGTTTGCGCGCCTTTTTTTCACTATTTATAGTGAATGCCATGTTGAGAGCCTCAGTCCATCTGTCCAAAAAATAAAAGAAGTCTCCCGGCAAAAGACCCGACTTCACAACTGTCGTATCAATTGTAGAGACGGCAGTTGTCGCTGTCGTCTGCGCAAAAGTGGCAAACGGCACAGTCATAAACACAATTCCTGCAATAATAAATTTACTCATAAATTTCTAAAATTAAACTGGTAAAACGTGGTCTAATTATACCACGTGGCACAAGCCCTTCACAATAGATGACTGTGTATAAGCTTAAATCTTACAACAAAAAAACCCTGAATCAGCTGATTCAGGGTTTTTTTGTTGTAAGATTTAAGCTTATACACAGTCATCTATTGTGAAGGGCTTGTGCCACGTGGTATAATTAGACCACGTTTTACCAGTTTAATTTTAGAAATTTATGAGTAAATTTATTATTGCAGGAATTGTGTTTATGACTGTGCCGTTTGCCACTTTTGCGCAGACGACAGCGACAACTGCCGTCTCTACAATTGATACGACAGTTGTGAAGTCGGGTCTTTTGCCGGGAGACTTCTTTTATTTTTTGGACAGATGGACTGAGGCTCTCAACATGGCATTCACTATAAATAGTGAAAAAAAGGCGCGCAAACATCTTGAATATGCAAAGGAGCGTGTTGCAGAAATGAGTGACGTTCTCAAGAATCCAAACGCAAAACTTGAGCACATTGAAAAGGCTAAAGCAAATTTTGACGAGCGGGTAGCAAAGGCTGCGACTCTTGTGAAAGGTGAAAAAGATAAGGGAGCCGATGTCGCACACCTCGCGCGCGAGCTAGATGATGAGCTTGATGATGCCCACGAAGCCATTAGAGAGATGCTAAAGGACCACGAGGACGAATCTTCTAATGCAGAAGCAGAGATTCGCGCAAAGCTCGCAACTCTTTCACCCACAGACCCTCAGTTTAATGGATTAACACAAGCACTTGAATCCATTACTAAGGAGAAAAATGATACTGCAGAAGAATTAGACGACTTAGATATTGATTTAGACGACGAGCAAGCGCTTTTTAAGGAAGTAATGGGGAAGGAGCTTTCTGAAATAAAGCGCAAAGAGCAAAGCGAGAATCGCATTCGCGAAAATGCGATTAGCGATATTGAGACGTCAGAAATAGATATGGACGGAATGGATATCGACGGAGACGATATGGATGATCCTGAAGACATTATTAAATTAAAAGAGGTAAGAGAATGATGGAAGGGTTTGATAGATAAATATTTTGAATGACACAATCGTCGACAATCGGTAAGCTATTATTGAGCGGTTTATATCTAAGCATCACAGTGTCCGTCGTTGCCACTGTGATGCTTACTGTGTCTACTAATAAAACCAACCAAACAAAGGTTTTGCTTGGCGGTGATGAAATAATAGTCACTATCGCAGACACACCCGCGCTTCGGCAGAAAGGATTAAGTGGTCGTAATGGTCTCGGTTCAAACGAGGGGGTGCTTTTTGTGTTTCCAAAACCTGATTTTTATGGTTTTTGGATGAAAGATATGCATTTCCCTATAGACATTATTTGGTTTGATGAAAATTATGAAGTTGTCGATGTGTGGGAGCGCGCGAATCCAGAATCATATCCACAAATATACACATCGCAAAGCGAATCACGGTTTGTATTAGAAGTTCAAGCAAATTTTTTTTCAAATCATAATTTAAAAATTGGAAATACATTCAAAATACTCCAATAGATTAGTGGTTTCACGGGGCGCGGGTTTACAGTTGGTTTATTTTGTTTTTAACTGCTCATCTTTGTAGCTATCTACCTGTTGTAATTTTTATTTTGGGGTACAATGAGTAAACATAAAGTAGAGAATAGTAATTAATTAATTTTAAAAAGCATCTTATGCAAAAAAGTACCAAACAGGCTTCGAAGTCCACACCACACGTAAAAAATAGATTGGAAATGAGTGTTAAAAAGCGTAGTGGCGAGGTTGTTACTTATGATATTGAACATATCGTAAGCGCAGTTTACAAGGCGATGCAGTCCTCTAAAGAGGGTGAACGAAAAGAAGCCGAATATATAGCGCGTAAGGTGCAGTCAGAGCTTATACGCATAAGGAAATTATTCAAAGGATTCGTGCCAACAGTGGAAGGAATCCAGGATATTGTTGAAAAAGAGCTTATTTTGGAAGAATTTGTAAAAACTGCTAAAGGATACATTCTTTTTCGTGAAAGACGCGCGCGAGCTCGTGATGCGAAGGGTGATATTCCAGAAGAGGTTAAAAAATCCGTTGCTGAAGGAAAGAAATATTTTCGCAATCCGATGTCAGAATTTGTGTATTATCGCACATACTCTCGCTGGATGCCTGAAAAAGGGCGTCGCGAGACATGGATAGAGACAGTAGACCGCTATATGGATTTTATGAAGGAAAATCTCGGCGATAAGCTAGAAGCTGGTGAATATGCTGAAGTGCGCGAAGCAATTTTGAAACAAGAAGTAATGCCTTCGATGCGACTCCTTTGGGGAGCAGGTGACGCTGCGCGCAAAACAAATGTGTGTGGGTACAATTGCTCATTCGTTGCGCCATCGTGCACGCAGGATCTCGGTGAGATTATGTATCTCCTTATGTGCGGTACTGGAGTTGGATATACTGTTGAAAGTCAAAATGCTCAAGCATTTCCTCAAATTAAAAAGCAAACTGGAAAGATGCTTCCAACTCATATCGTGAAGGACAGCAAAGAGGGTTGGGCAGACGCCTATATCCTCGGTATGAACACATGGTTTAGTGGAGCAGACATAAAATTTGATTATTCCAAGCTTCGCCCTGAAGGTGCTCGCTTGCTTACTATGGGTGGCAAAAGTTCTGGCCCAGAACCTCTTATTGCGCTCATGGAATTTTCACGCGAGCGAATTTTGAAGAAGCAAGGACGCAGACTCTCTAATATCAACCTTCACGACATTATATGTAAAATTGGCGAGGTGGTTGTTTCTGGAGGTGTTCGCAGAAGCGCTCTTATATCGCTTTCTGATCTTGATGATCATGATATGCGCCATGCAAAGGATGGACAATTTTACCTTACTGATCCAGAGCGTATGATGGCGAACAACTCTGCTGTATATTGGCAAAAGCCGTCAAATACAGAGTTTTTAGATGAATGGGTGGCGCTGATGAAAGGAGGCTCTGGGGAGCGCGGGATTTTTAACCGCGGGTCTATTTCAAAACAAGTTCCCGCGCGTCGCTGGAAGACTCTTGAAAAAGATTTTGACACATGTGGTACAAATCCGTGCGGTGAGATTATCCTTAAATCAAAACAGTTTTGTAATTTGTCGGAAATTGTTGCTCGACACGAGGACACTAGTGAGACACTTTTGAAAAAAGCGCGTCTCGCGGCTCTTTTAGGGACATATCAGTCATCTCTCACTAATTTCGGGTATCTCTCTAAAGAGTGGAAGGAAAACTGCGAAGAGGAGCGTCTGCTCGGTGTATCTATTACTGGACAATGGGATTGCAAGGCGGTTCGCGAACCAGAGATAATGATGAAGCTTCGCGATGAAGCTGTCAAAATGAACAAAGAGTATGCAAAACGTTTCGGTATAAACGCCTCAACGGCAGTTACAGCAGTCAAACCTTCAGGCACAGTGTCACAGCTTGTTGATTCCGCATCTGGAATGCATCCGCGCAATTCGCAGTACTACATTCGTCGAATTCGCATTGCTGCTACGGACAGTCTTTTCAAAATGATGAAAGATCAGGGAGTGTCGTATCAACCAGAAGTTGGGCAATCAATGGAAAATGCAGTGACATATGTTCTTGAGTTCCCTGTAAAGGCGCCAGAAAAATCAATTTTTAAGAACGATCAAAGTGCGATTGATCAACTTAATTATTGGAAGATGGTAAAGGAAAACTTTACAGAACATAATCCGTCAGTTACTATTTCAGTAGGGGATGATGAGTGGATAACCGTTGCGAATTGGCTCTACGATAACTGGGATATGATAGGAGGACTTTCGTTTCTACCGCGTTCAAATCATGTTTACAGATTAGCTCCATACGAGGAAATTTCAAAAGAACAGTATGAAGCAATGATGGGGAAATTCCCTGAAATTGATTTTGCAAAAATTGTGACATATGAACGCGAGGATCAGACACAAGGAGCAAAAGAATTGGCATGTGTGGCAGGAGTGTGTGAGATAGTTTAATAATTTAACGAGCGTCGCGGGTATAAATTTTACCACAGTTAAATCCTGCTTTGCAGAAATTTCGCAAAGCGAAATTATTTAACCGGGTGTTGAATTTAATAATCGCTTCGCTCATTTAAAATCAACCATGGCAAAAGGAAGAGACGCGCATAAAGAAAAAAAGAAGCCAAAGAAGAGCGCAAAGAAGTAGAGGTCGCTCGGCAAGCTCCTTTTTTGTTGCACGCATAATTTTTTGCTAAAAATTTGCTCTGCTCGTGCCGTCGCACTTGCGCAAGGCACCAGAAAACGACTTGCCTCGCTCGGAGGAAGAAACACACTGAAAAGCAAACCGGCTCGCTTTGAGGTAGAGAAAAACCTTGTAAAACAATATTTTTCTCTATTGATATTTTGAGCAAAAGGTGGTATAATTGTTATACCCATATCAGATGGTCGCCCCCCACCAATTTTGTTTCTAAATTACAGAGGAGATATTTTGCTTAAAAATAAAATAATACCTTTTAGTATATTTGGAGATGAGATTGGTGGGGGGAGGAAAGTCCGAACACTCCCCCCCACCAATTTTGTTTCTAAATGATAGAGGATATATATCTTTTCTTGAGAGTGAAATAAGCCTCGCGGTATATTTGGGAATAGGATTGGTGGGGGGAGTAAGGTAGCGGGTAACGCCCGTCGAAAGTAATTTCAGAGGTGCGAGCAGTGACGCCGATGCCGAAAGGCTAGGGTTCCTTCGGGAATATGTTCGTCGAAAGGCGAAAGTGAAACGGCTAAATCCTTACCTGGGTGCAAGGCCGTACCCCCCACCACAATATGCATTATTTGTACGTTATAAAGAGTTCAGTTGATAATGGGCTGTACATAGGTCAGACTTCTGATTTGCGTAGGCGATTTCTCGAACACAACAGTGGTAAGAATGTCTCCACTAAATATAGAGCCCCGTTTACTCTTGTGTATTATGAAGCCTATGCAAACAAGAGCGATGCATGTACGCGGGAGATGCGACTGAAAAAGTTCAAAAAGGGTTATGAAGAACTTAAAAAACGTATAGAGAAAAGTATGGGTGAATAGTGCGTATTGTGGTGGGGGGGGTGCCGCTCGAGTGTGCGAGTAATCGTACTCCCAGATAAATGATCATCATCAAGCGCCAGTAATGGTGCTTGAACAGAATTCGGCTTATCGATATGAGTAAAAACCCGACCCCCATTAATCCTTTCTCATTTTCTTAAAAATCATGGCTGTGCCTTCGAGAAGATTCTTCAAAGTATATCTATACTTTTCAAATTTTTCTCATTGGCTCGCCTAATATTTAAGGAAATTATGAGAAGGTATTAATGGGGGTCGGGTTAGAAAAAACGCGGTTAATTCCGCGTTTTTTCTTTTGTTTAAAACGAAAACCTTACTATGTACGTATCTGATACTATTCTCAAGTGAGTGAGAGAAGTACAAACACGGAGTTTGCATTTCCGAGCGAACGCAGAGAATATTGTACCCAGTTATATAGATAGTACCAGATACGTACATGGTAAGGTTAGTGTGTTTGGCGCCTTTAACAGTGTGCGCCGATATCGTAATCACCTTGATAATACGCTCTCTGTGTTTTTTTGTAAAAAGGTTAGCGTGGGAGTATACTCTATAAACACTAACTTATAATATGGTAAAAAAACTCCTCTCATTTTTTTCACGCGAATGGAACGGGCTACATGAAGCAGCTCTTCTCCTAGGAATTTTTGCCATCTTATCACAGGTGCTTGCTCTAATCCGCGATCGGTTACTTGCTCATCTTTTTGGAGCGAGCCAAACGCTGGATATTTATTACGCTGCGTTTCGCATACCGGATTTTGTATTTGCTGGAGTCGCCTCGTTTATTTCAGCGCTGGTGCTTATTCCAATTTTAACTAAAAAAGCAAACGATAGCGATGCGCGCGCGCAAAAGTTTTTGAATGACACGTTCACTGTTTTTTTTTCAATACTCGTTGTTGTTTCTGTCTGTGTATATATTGCGACTCCGACTATTGCTAAGGCATTATTCCCAGCGTTTTCTGGCGACGCGCTAAATGAACTTATTATAATGTCGCGTTTGCTTTTGTTTTCGCCAATTCTTCTCGGACTTTCAAATCTTCTTGGCAGTGTTACGCAAATGCTCCACAAATTTTTTGCGTTTGCGCTGGCGCCTGTTCTATACAACATTGGCATAATCCTAGGCGCATTATTTTTCTACCCCACGTTTGGAATAATCGGACTTGGTTTTGGAGTAGTATTGGGCGCATTCATGCATTTCTTTGTGCATTTTTATATAAGCTCGCGTAATGGTTTTACGTTGAGAATTTCGTTTATGCCGTCATTTGCAGATATTTGGGAGGTGACTCGCGTGTCGTTCCCTCGCACAATCGCGCTTTCTGCAAATCAGCTCGCGCTTTTTGCGCTTGTGGTTTTTGCCGCAAGTCTTCCACAAGGATCTATCACTGTGTTTAACTTTGCGCTAAACCTGCAATCAGTGCCAATTGCTATCATTGGTGTCAGCTACGCCACAGCGGCATTTCCCGCGCTCTCAAAGCATTTTGCCGACGCGGAAATTAAAAAATTTCTTGAGAAAATATTGACCGCCGCTCGACATATCGTGTTCTGGTCTCTTCCAGTGCTTGTGCTTATGATAGTGCTTCGCGCGCAGATTGTGCGAACTATTCTTGGGTCTGGTTCGTTTGACTGGACAGCAACAAGGCTCACGGCAGCGTGTCTTGCAATATTCACAATCTCGGCCGTCGCTCAGTCCACAGGGCACCTCTTTGCGCGCGGTTTTTATGCGACTGGAAACAATAGCATTCCTTTCATCACGAATGTGTTGTCTGCCATTGTGATATGTGTGACAGGTTACTTTTTCTTGATTGGTTATGCTGGCTCGCCTTTTATTCAAGATTTTGTAGGTTCACTTCTTCGCGTTGAGGGGCTTACTGGCGCTTCAGTTTTGATGCTACCGCTCGCATACACAGTTGGGATGCTTCTTAATACAGCGCTCCTTATTTATTTCTTCCGAAGGCAGTTTGGTAGGTTTCTTACGCCAGTGAAAGACACGCTTATTCACGGTTCTTTTTCTGCAATTATAGCCGGAGTTGTTGCTTATGAATTTTTGGAGGTTCTAGGGCTTTATCTAGACTTGAATACATTTATAGGTATATTCACGCAGGGGCTTGTGGCCGGTACCACGGGGCTTCTCACTTGGTGGCTCATTTTGGAGCTTATGGGCAACGAAGAAATCAAAGACGTCCGCACTGCGCTTCAACGCAAATTCTGGAAGTCAACTGTAGTTATTCCAGACAAGGAGGAAATCTAAAATGCCTGTGTTAGGTTGTAGGTTGTAGAATAGGCACAAAGGTGCAATGAGCACCATTCTGGTACTCATTGCACCTTTGGTTTTCAAGGGTTTTGTGGTATATTTTGCGTACTATGGACCTCAAGCACCTCCGAAATTTTTCCATAATAGCGCATATTGATCATGGTAAATCCACCCTTGCTGACCGTATGCTTGAAGTGACGGGCACTGTGGAAGCGCGCAAAATGAAGGAGCAAGTTCTTGATTCTATGGAGCTTGAACGCGAACGGGGCATCACTATTAAAATGCAACCGGTGCGTATGGAATATATGTATAAGGGCGAGAAATATGTGTTGAACCTCATTGATACCCCTGGGCATATTGACTTTGCATACGAAGTTTCTCGCGCGATGAAGGCTGTTGAAGGAACGATTCTTCTCGTGGACTCCACGCAGGGAGTGCAGGCTCAAACACTCTCTGTCCTCGCGATGGCGCGTGAAGCGGGACTGGTGATTATTCCCGCAGTTTCAAAGGTTGACTCTCCAATCGCGCGCGTAGACGAAGTAAAAGCCGAACTCGCGAAACTTCTTGATATTGACTCAGGTGAGATACTAGAAGTATCTGGCAAAACAGGGCAGGGGGTTCCGGAAATTCTTGGCGCAATCATTGAGCGTATCAAAGCTCCAGTTTCAGAAGGTGGCGTAGGTGGACCGTTCCGCGCCCTAGTTTTTGACTTTGGATACTCAAGTCATAAGGGGATTATTGTGTATGTCCGCGTTCTGGATGGGCAGGCTCGCAAGAATGACACGCTCATCTTTTCACAAGCGCGAGAGAAATTCGGCGCTCTCGGTGTGGGGATTTTTCATCCGGACATGGTGGATACCGACATTATTTTCGCGGGAGAAATCGGATATATTTTGACTGGAATTAAAAAGCCGGGGATCGCGACAGTTGGTGATACTATTACCACGCAAAAAGCTTCCGCCGATCCGCTTCCAGGATATATGAAGCCACGCCCTGTCGTGTGGGCGTCTGTTTACCCAGAAAGCGCGGACGACTTTACTGTGCTTCGGCAGTCGCTTGAGATTTTGCAACTTTCAGATTCATCGCTTTCGTTTGAGGAGGAAGTGTCGGGGGTTCTTGGTCGCGGGTTTCGATGTGGATTTTTGGGAATGCTCCATATGGAAATCGTGACGGAGCGACTCCGTCGCGAATTTACGCTAGAAATTATTGTTACAACCCCGTCTATTACATATGAGGTTGAAATGCGAAACAATGGCAAACGCGAGGTTATTTATTCAGCGCACCTTTTTCCAGATTATGGTTCAACAAGCAAGATTTTTGAGCAGTGGGTCAAGGTGAAAATTATTACGCCACCAGCATATGTAAGCCCTATTATGACACTTCTGTATGATCATGAGGCAATCGTTGGCGCTACGGAGCTTTTTGGAGATAATCGCACAGCCATAGAAGTAGAGATGCCTCTTCGTGAGCTTATGCGAAACTTTTTTGACGATTTAAAGAGCGTGTCTTCTGGTTTTGCTTCGCTCGCATACGAGCTCGTTGGTAACCGTGAGGCTGATGTGGCGCGTTTGGATATTTTAGTAGCAGAAGAAATTGTGCCAGCTTTTTCAAAAGTGGTTTCAAGACGCCGTATTGAAAAGGAAGCCGAAGATATGGTGGAAAAGCTACACGGTATTCTTCCTCGTCAGCTTTTTAATGTGAAGATTCAAGGTTGCGGACTCGGGAGAATAATTTCTTCTCGCTCGCTCACAGCGATGAAGAAGGACGTGACAGGGTACTTGTACGGTGGCGATATTTCTCGTAAAAAGAAACTATGGGAAAAGCAAAAAAAGGGCAAGAAAAAAATGCAGGCACGCGGGACAGTGGACATTCCGCACGAAGTATTTTTGAAGATGGTAAAGGGCGGGGAGAATTAGGAGACTGAATATCGAATGTTGAATATAAATAAGGGCGTCACACAAGTAGTGTGACGCCCTTATTTATTCGAAAGTGCCATGCTCGAATTTGCTAATTCGTCAATATTCTTGAATTAGCAAATTCGCGTCATGGACGCATGTCAATATTCTACCCAATGAGGCTCGGTGCAGCGTATAGAAGCACCATGCTTACAATAACGAGAAGAGCGACGACGACTCCAAACGTATTCCAGTATTTTTTGAATTTTTTGTCAAACATCATAAAAAAATTAGTTAAAAGTCATAAAGTCTAATGTCTTAAAGTCCTGAAAAAAGAAACGTGTTTGTGTTTACTTTTTACTTGAGACTTTTCGACTTTTCAACTACATTTTCGTATAATACCCTATAAGTGATTCCATTTCAAGAGCGAAAAAAATTAAGGAAAATACTGTATTCAAAAATATCCCTCGTTATACTCGCGGTGATGCTTTTCTTTGTTGGAAAAGGCGCATGGGGGATTCATCAAAAAGCGCAAATTGCTATTTCTGAGCGTAATATAGCGCAGCGGTCTCTACTGGAACTTGAAGCGCGAACTGTGGAGCTTCAGGCGAGTCTAATACGTTTAAAAAGCGATATAGGGGTAGAGGAGGAAATACGACAAAAATATTCCGTTGTGAGACCTGGCGAGGAAGTAGTAGTTATTGTTGACGATAGAGCGAAAAAAAGCGAGAATAGTAAGGTTGGGATCGGAAATTGGATCTTGCAAAGCATTATTTCGTTTTTTGGTTTCTAGCAACAAATCTCGACTTCGCGAGTTACGAGCGGATTTTACAACGCCGTAGCTCGCAAGGGCGAAGCAAAGGCGGGTATAGTTTAGTGGTAGGATGCGACCTTCCCAAGGTTGAGACCCGAGTTCGATTCTCGGTACCCGCACAGGTAAAAGAAAAGCACACCTTTATCGGTGCTTTTCTTTTACCTTGTTGTGCGGGTACAGAGAATCGAACGGGAAGGGGGTCGGGGAAACACCTGTTTCCCCGTGGAGGAAGGATTGGGAAAACCGTGGGTTTCCCAGGAGTGAGATAGCGAAGCGTCTCGGTACCCGCACAAAATATAGGTTTTAGGTTCCACTATTTTTAGGGTGTAGCGCCACGCAAGAAAAACCTACTATGTACGTATCCTATACTATAGTATAGGATACGTACATAGTAGGTTTTATGTGAGTAAATGTGGTATATTTGTTTGTATGTCTGTGTTATTATATAATAGTTAGATTACAGATTAGCAGTATTCACACTCACGTTATCAAACTGTTAGTCAAGCATATAGTATGCTAGCGTTGGGAATGAGTAATTAAAAATATTATACAGTAAGCACATCACTATCCTTGTTAAAGTCTAGTTGTGTAAATAATTTATCATGAACTTAACATATATTATATTAGCGGTTCTCGCAGGAATAGTTTTGTGGGCAATTGTTGCCTACAACAGGTTTGTCACACTTGTAAATCGCGCAAAGGAAGCGTGGTCAGACATTGATGTTCAGCTCAAGCGTCGCTACGACCTTATTCCTAACCTTATGGAAACGGTAAAGGGGTACGCAAAGCACGAGAGTGGCGTATTTGATGCAGTGACCGAGGCTCGCGCAAAGGCAACGCAGGTGCATATTGATCCGTCAAACATTACCCCAGAGCAGATCGCCGCAATGTCTGGGGCAGAAGCATCTCTCGGTCAGTCACTTGGCAAACTTCTTGCAGTTGCAGAAGCATATCCAGACCTGAAAGCAAACCAGAATTTCCTTTCACTTCAGGCGGAACTTTCTGACACAGAAAATAAAATTCAGGCAGCTCGTCGTTTCTATAACGGAAATGTGCGTGATTTGAATATCGCGATTGAGTCGTTCCCTTCAAATCTTATCGCAAAGATGTTCAACTTTATGAAGCAAGAATTCTTCGAAGTAGAGGAGGACACCCAGCGCGAGCCAGTTAAGGTTAGCTTCTAGATGAAAAATAACAAGCGAAGCGAGTACATTTTTCGCTACCCAGTTAGATGATTTTTTGTTTCGCAAACAAACAAAAAATCATCACACAGGATGGTCGCGACTGACTTCAATAGTCAATAATTATTATCGTTTAATAACGATAATTTTAGAACAGCAATCGTCCCCATGTGATATTTAACCGGATGATGATTTTCTAAAACTCACATTAGCTCATTAAGAAAATTAATCATGGCGACTCTCTACACTCATCAGGATCAAAATGTGCGAAAGACATGGTTTCTTATGACGATGTTTTTCGTTGTGGTTATTGCTATCGCTTGGGCGTTTAGCTATATTTTGGATAATCCAGCGATACTTTATTTTGGAGTTATTTTCAGCATTGTAATGAATATCTGGAGTTATTGGTATTCTGATTCGCTCGTTATTAAAATGTCAGGCGCAAAGAAAGCTTCACGCGAGCAATATTTTGACCTCTGGAATGCTGTTGAAAATCTTTCCATTACCGCAGGGCTCCCGATGCCCGCGCTCTACGTTATAGACGACCCCTCACCAAACGCATTTGCAACAGGTCGCGACAAGGAACACTCCGCAGTCGCCGTTACTACAGGGCTTCTACAAATTTTGAACAAGAACGAGCTCGAGGGGGTCATTGCGCACGAACTTTCGCATATCGGCAACAGAGACATCCTTTTAGGTACTGTTGTTGTTGTGCTTGTTGGTTTTATTGCAATTGCTTCAGACATGTTTCTAAGAATGTCCATTTATGGTAGGGGTGGTAATCGTGATGGTCGCATTGGTTTGATTCTGATGATTGTTGGCATTGTTCTTGCGATACTTGCGCCTATTGTAGCTCAGCTCATCAAGCTAGCAATTTCCCGCAAGCGTGAGTTTCTTGCGGATGCTTCGGGAGCGCTCCTTACTCGCTACCCAGAAGGACTTGCAAGCGCGCTTGAAAAAATCTCTGGGTATCCTGTTGGGATACAAAGAGTCAGTACCGCCACAGCGCACCTATATATCTCAAACCCTCTCAAAGACGGCAAAGCGGTATCGTTTATGAGTAAACTGTTTGCAACACACCCACCCGCAGAGGAACGAATTTCTGCGCTCCGTGGAATGTAATGACCAGTGACCAGTGTTTGTGTTCAAGACACACGTGTCCCGACTTCGTCCAAGACGTGAATTTGCTAATTCAGGCTCTGTTAACCCGTCATATTATTCGAAGTTGAAAGTCAGAAGCGGAGAACATTTTCACAAATCACAAATAATCATACACTTGGACGTCGGGTTTCCAAGTGAGTAGCAACATAAAGCGCCGAGTCTCCCTCGCCAGAATCTGCCACTACTGCTTTTAAAATCGGTGAAAAATCATCAGACCCGCTTCAAATGTACCTTG
>Ga0100381_1001191_pt1 | contig 24833 bp, 20 predicted proteins | sample CryGeymeta201505_FD_80416 | JGI IMG/M metagenome (GOLD analysis project Ga0100381, IMG submission 80416) | Groundwater microbial communities from Crystal Geyser aquifers in Utah, USA - Crystal Geyser metaG 2015-05 | ecosystem: Environmental > Aquatic > Deep subsurface > Groundwater | place: USA...
AGTTTTTTTTGTAAGATTGATTTTTTATGTCTTTTTATATACTCGGAATCATTTATAATTTTGGAAGATTGAAAAAAAGTATAGATATTAAAAGTGTTTAGTTTTCAATTTTTTTTTTGGTTGCTTACTTATCCTTGACAATCTTGCTGGATTTTATAGGTTCTAATTTCAAAAGAATCTTTGAAAATAAAGTTATATTTGTCCTATGAGAAAGATTTTTGAGTAGCAAATATGTTTTTTTTCTTTTTTTTATGATGCGATTGGTCTTTTACTGTAACTTTTTTAAAATATTGAGTTATAATTGCATGAATTAATATTAAAACTTATGAGAGTGTTGTTTTATTTAATGTGTTTTTCTTTAGCAACTACTATGTTCGGACAAGAGGTTTACATGAATATTAAGGAAGCTAATGAAAATCCTAATATGGTTGTATCTTTAAATTTAAACTGTGAAGAAGATAATTGTTTAAATACATTAAAAAACATTTCTGTATTTTCAAATTTAAAGGAGTTGAAATTGACCAGTTTTTCAGGTAAAAAAGTTCTAAATATTTCAAGCATACAAAATTTAGAAAAACTAACTATAGAGAACTCACCTTCAATTAATTTGAAAGATCTCTTTAAACAGCTTGAAAATAACTTTAATTTTAAAGAACTTGCTTTTAATAACAATCAGTTAAATGATATACCTAAATCTATTAAGAAAATAACAACATTAAAAACATTAAGAATTGAGAATAATCCAAATTTAGAGTTAGATAAAATTATCAATAACATAAAAGAAGTTGATTTTTTGAGGCATCTTTATTTGGGGAATAATGGCATCAATTCAATGCCTGCCCAAATACAAGATCTCACGAACTTAGTAACGCTTGATTTAAAAGGAAACGTGCTTACATCGATAGGAGATGAGTTGAATGGATTACTGAATTTAGAAAATTTAATGCTCGAAGGAAATGTTTTTGAAGATTTTTTTGGCGACATAAATAGCGTTGAATTGCCAAATTTATTAAGCTTAGTTATTGATGAAGAATTATCGAAAGAGGAAATGGAAAAGCTAAAAAATAAATTTGAAGGTGCAAAAATCATAAATCTTTCTGCAAATCCGTTAGATAACGAAATCTTACCAGAAGATACGCTTATTGATGAAAAAGTAATACCTGATTCTTTGGTTGAAAAAGAAGATAAAGTTTTTACCTATGGAGAATTAACTATAGAAAAAGATAAAGTAAAAATATTCTCACAAGCGTATTTACATTATCCAAAAATTTTTAAACTAAATATGTTTTCAGAAATGGATAAATTACTTTTTGAAGAGCGATTTTTAGATACCACTTATGCTAATGTTAATAAAATTCAGTATAATAGAGACCGTAAAATATACAAACGAACATATGAAAACATAAGGTTGGAGAAGTTTAAAGGAGATAAAAATGAAATTTGGTTTAATTTTAAAAGAGATCAAGGATATGGAACATATTTACTTAAAAACAATCCTGAAATGAATGCATTTATGGGAATGCAATGGGTTTATGTTGGAAACTTATCAAAAAAAGAATTTAAACAAAGTTTTTTTAAGTTGAAGCCTGAAAAATGGTATAAGTTTGGTAAATACAAGCACTGGACTGATTTTAGGATTACATACAACAATGAAGAGCAATTATTTACTATGATTTTAAAGGATTTAGAGGGTTTCAAAGAAATTAAAGCTTATCCAAAATTTAGTTCAAGAGGAATTGAAGAAGCTCAAAAAACATATGTTTCTAGGTATTCAAATTATGTTAGAAGCTTGGATACTAGAAAAAAAAGATTTGAAAAGAGCATGTTAAGAGATAAATCAATTCAACATAAAGCAGTTAAAAAGAATGATGAAAAAAAATGGGATTCATTTCAAAAACACTTTATGTCAGAAAAGGAAAGAGAACTTACTAGAGAAGAATGGTTAGCTTATTATGATGAAGTAATTGCTAATGAGAAAAAGGCAATGGGTAATGCTTCGGCTTCTGTAGAAAACATCGAAAGAAGTTTAATAATGGATAATTATGAAGAAGGCTTCTATGTGCTGAACAACAGAAACAGAACACAAGAAACTGATTCAATAGAAAGTTTAACAATAAGAGCCTTATTTCAAGATAGTGATAGTAATATGCTTGCAATAAAGAATGTGTTAATAATTGAACCTGAGACAAAAAGATACAGAAAAATTAAAGGTTCTTTGGGTATCGAGGTTATAAGGATGTATTTAGAGAGCCATCAAAATTATATTTTGTTAGCACAAGTAAGAAATGATGATGTTGGATATGTTTCTTTAGATGAATTCCGAAACATAAAATTTTCTAAAAACAGAAGTCATAAATTCACGCTATCAAAAGTAAGTTCGAAAATTGCAACAGTAGGTATGATAAGGAAACAGCTAACTTTTTAGCGTACTTCTTAACAGTTCTTTTTGTCTTTTAAAAAAAAATAATTGCAATCCTTGTAACTTTTTGGAAAATGGAAGTTATATATGTAAAATCAAAAGAATGAAAACTCAAAACTCAACATACCACATTAAAACGGATATGATTTTGGCAGAACAAATCGAAATTGATTTAGCAAAAAAGGATTTATCTAAATTTAGTGTATTGTATGAAAGATACTACCTTCAAATATTCAAATTTATCTATCAACGAGTAGAAACAGAATTACAGGCAGCTGAAATTTGTTCTGATGTATTCATTAAAGTAATGGAAAACCTCAAAACATATAAAACATCAGAAATACCTTTTGCTTCATGGCTATATAGAATTGCTCGGAATACAATATATACTAATTATAAACAAGGGAAAAAATTTAGACAAGTTAATTTTTCAAGTAATGATTTAATAAACTTAACAGAAGAAACATACGAAGAACAATTAGATAAATTAGGCATTGTTGTAGAAGCACTTAAAAAATTAAGTCATGAAGAAACCGAACTAATTGAGATGAAATACTTTGAAAAAAGAACTTATTTTGAAATAAGCAATATTATGGGAATTACCGAAAATAATGCAAAAATCAAAACTTTTAGAGTAATTCAAAAACTAAAACAACTTACAAAATTAGCTTTATAACTAAAACATGGAATTATGAAAAACGCAAACTATAAAAAAGACAGACAAAATTTAACCGATGAGCAAATTTTAAAAAATAAAGATTTTAAAAGTACATTAGAAAAGGTTAATATTAAGCCCAATCCAATAACAAACATGATTAAAACATGGGGAATTGGTGGTGCGTCAGTTTTGGCTGTTGTAATTTCCATTTATTTTTTTAATAACCAAACTGAAAACAATGAAAAATTTGCTGATGAACAAGCTGATTTTACTTACAAACAAAATACACTCCAAAATGAAATTACAGCAATTAAACCACCTTTTTTAGATCAAGACATTCCTTATGAAATTTTCAACATTGAAGTAGATAAAAATCAAGAAATTACAACAAAAAGTGGGACAAAATTTTTTATTCCTAAAAATTCATTAGTAGATGTAAATGGCAATAAAATTTCAGGAACGGCTCAAATTCAGTATAGAGAATTAAGAAATCCTATTGATTTTTTTCTTAGCGGAATTCCAATGACTTATGATTCGGCTGGTGTAGTCTATCACTTTGAATCTGCTGGTATGTTGGATATTAAAGCTTTTCAAAACGATGAAAAAATAGCTTTAGCAGATGGAAATTCAATAGATTTTCAATTCAATTCTACAACCGCAGAAAATGGATTTAATTTTTATAGCTTAAATGAAGAAACTGGTACTTGGACTTATGATAATCAACCTATTAGCATTGAGAAAAATCATCAAGAATCAAAAAAAATAAATAATCAATTGAGTATTAAAAAGGAAAAAATAAAAAAGCCTATTAAACAAAATAAACAAAAATATAGCATAAATTTAAAAGTTGACAAGAAGAATTACCCAGAATTAGAAAAATATGAAGGAACAATTTTCGAAATCAATGAAATGGAAGAACCATTTGATCCACTCATTTATAACGTAAATTGGGAAACTGCAGAAATAAGCAATTCAAATACACATGGAAATTATACATTAACGCTTTCAAGAAATGATTCTATAATTAAATTAACTGTTTATCCTGTTATAAAAGATGAGTTTTATGATAAAGCAATAACTCAATACAATCAAGATAAAAGTCAATATATTGCAAAGCAATCTTCAACTGATTTTGATGTTTATGAAACTTCCTCAGCACCTACTGTTCAACAAGAAATTACGTTTAATACAATAAGAACTTTTAGTATTGAAGGATTTGGGATTTACAACTGCGACCAACCTAGATATCAGCCAGAAATGCTAGCTAAAAAAACACTTTTAGATGATAATGGAGAAAAAGCATCGTTTAATAATTATTATGTTGTAGGTCTCAAAAGGAATTCGTTGGTAAACCTTGGTTACCTCAAAGGCGTACGTTATTATAAAAAAGGAGAATCTATAGTTTGGTTTGTTAATGAAAAGGGGCAAATAGCTATTATAGAACCTAATCAATTTGAGAAAATAAATGAAATTAATAGTCTTAAATTTAGATATTTTGATTCAAAACAAGGTGTGTTGGAATTAAAAAATCTGTTGAAAGTCTAGTTCGTAGCCAACCAATTATTTTCCTCTAAATATCATAACATTTTAGCTAAAGGGTTCGTAAATAAAATTTATGCTAAAAAAATGCAATTTTATGAGGATTCTCATAAAAAGTTCTAATTTTGTCTATATAAATTGGATGAAATCATTTGTTAAAATAGCTATTTTTTGTGCAGGAACTATCTTAATTCTTCATAATTGTATTTCTCATAATCATCAAAAAAACAATTTGAATTTACAGTTTTATTCAGTGAATGAACCTGTTAATCTTCAAAATTTTTTATCTGATATTCTTTCGCTTAATATTGGTGAAAACCACTTAACCAATTTTGTTACACAAGCACTAGAAGTTGAAAGTAATTTAGAATTTTTTAATTCTACTTTTTATCTATCAACATTCATTTTCAGGGCTCAACACTCTTATAAAGAGTATGCTCTTATAGGAAATTTTCCTCACAGGCTAATTAGTAGCAAACTTTTCACTGAACTTCTTTTTAGAGGACCTCCTATTGCTTTTCAAGTCTAAAAAACATTTCATCATTCAACCCAAATTGGATAATTAATTAGCTGTCTTTTTTAGGTTTTCTAAAACAGAAATAATCTTATTTTAAATTCAAATTATCAAATGAAAGTAAAAAAAAATATAATGCTATTGGCTGTTCTCCTTATAGGAGCATTAACTTTTCAATCATGCTCTAAGAGCAATAAAAGCGATACAAACACAGTTACAGAGCAATTGAAAAATAACCTTCAACAGGGAACTTGGAAGGTTACAAGTTTTGTAAAAGAGGGTATAGATAGCACAATCTATTTATTCAACTATAATTTTTCATTTGAAGCCAATAATATTGTTTTATGTAGAGATACAGCAAACAATATTTACAATGGAACATGGAGTATAAGAAGAATTCCATCGGGTGATGAAGACGAAGACGAAGATGAACACGGTATTTTTTTTCCTATCGGAAATACGATAACAAGTATTGATAACCTAGAAATTGTTATTAATTTCAATTATCCAACTAGTTTAAAACGGATAAACAATAAATGGAAATTGTTAAATCAAAGACCAACATTAATTGAATTGAAAAACTATAATGGGCTTAATATTGTAGATACTTATTTAACATTAGAAAAAAATTAAAAAAATAGATATGAAAAATTTAAAATTTCTGATAGTAGCCTTGTTAACAACAGTAATGCTAACATCTTTTATTGATAATGAAAGTTCCATTTGGCTAACGGATTACAAAGAAGCTCTAACTAAAGCAAAAGCAGAAAACAAATTAATTTTAATGGATTTTTCTGGTTCTGATTGGTGTTCAAATTGTATTCGTTTAGAAAAAAGTGTTTTTCAAACAGAAGTATTCAACACTTATGCAAAAGATAAATTTATATTGTTGAATGTTGATTTTCCTATGAAATCTAAAAATAAACTTTCAAAAGAACTTACCGAACAAAATGCTGAATTGGCTAAAAAATACAACAGTGAAGGGCAATTTCCAACTGTAATTATCATGGATAGTGATGAAAAAGTGCTTGCACGAACTGGATATATTGAAGGTGGTGCAGAAGTATATATTAAACACTTAAACGATTTGCTTAAATGAAACAACTGAGTTTAAGTGTGCTGATTTTACTTACTCTAAGCAGTTTATATGCTCAAGAAACAGAGAGATTTGCTTATAAACAAGTGCTTAAATTAATGGGTACTCGGTTTGAAATTACAGCTGTTTCTAAAAATGAAATGTTGGCTAAAAACAGCATAGATTCGGCTATTAAGGAAATTCAGCGTATTGAGAATTTAATTTCATCATGGAAACCAACATCACAAACGAGTTTAATTAATGAAAATGCTGGAATAAAACCTGTTAAGGTAGATAAAGAATTGTTGAATTTAATTGTGCGAAGCAAAAAAATATCAGATTTAACAGAGGGCGTTTTTGATATTTCTTTTGCATCAGTAACTAATTTATGGAGATTTGATGGAACACAAAATACACTACCTTCCGATGAAGATATTGCATTTTCGGTATCTAAAATCAACTATAAGAATATTATTGTGGATGAAAATAATCAAACTGTATTTTTAAAAGAAAAGGGAATGCGAATTGGTTTTGGTGCTATTGGAAAAGGATATGCTGCAAACCGAGGTAAGCTAATTATGCAACAACTAGGAATAAATGATGGAGTAGTTAATGCAGCTGGTGATTTAATTACTTGGGGAAAAATGGAAAGTAATACCGATTGGAGCATAGGAATAGCTAATCCGAAAGATAAAGACAACGTAATGGGTTGGTTGGTAATTAGCAATATGGCTGTGGTTACCTCGGGCAATTATGAAAAATTTTTTACGATTGAAGGAAAAAAATATTCACACATAATTAACCCTACAACAGGCTGGCCCGCAATAGGAACAAAAAGTGTAACTATTATTTGTGCCGATGCCGAAATAGCGGATGCATTAGCAACATCTGTTTTTATTTTAGGTTCAGAAAAAGGCTTAACACTTATAAATAAACTTAAAAACATTGAATGTTTAATTGTTACTGACAATGATGAAATGCTTACATCAAACGGAATAAAATTAAACTATTATGAACAGAACGAAACTAAAAAAATAATTAACAATCATCTAATTATCAATAATTAAAAGAATGAAATTAAAATTTACATTGATTATTTCAACAATAGCCATAAGCTTGCTGAGTTCATGTGCTGCGGTTGAAGAATTTCAAAAAGGAGCAATTAATGATGAAGATATGAAACTGTCCGATTCAAAAATTAAGGTATTTGATACTAATTTCCAATCTTACCGAGAAGGTGCATCTGGTGCTAACGGTGGTAAATCAGGAGGAGGTTGTGGATGCAATTAATCAAAAAAACACTTGGTGCAGTAATATTAATTTTTGGAGGAAATTTAATTGCTCAAAATACATCAACAGAAGTTTCTCCTCAAGATACAGTTAAAGCCAAATTAGGTCAAATTGAAATTGATATTCTATCGAGTTATTATGATCAGGATGGAGTTCATTCACCTGTTACGGGAGGTCGGGGAACAGAAAATCTTCAGGATTTTACAAATTCTCTAATAATTAGTATTCCTTATGGAAAAAATACGTATTCCATAAACTTTGGTCAAGATTTTATCACTTCAGCATCAACAGATAATATTGATATTGATGTGTCTTCCGACTCAAAACAAGATGTTAGAGTACACGGAGATATTGGCATTACTCATAAAATAAGCAAGCGAAAGTCTTATGAAGTTGGACTTGGGTTTTCAAGTGAGTATGATGTTGCTTCTTTTAATGTTGGAACTAGTTATGAGGTTGAATCCAAAAACAGAAACAAAAGTCTTTCTTTTAAAGGAAAAGTTTTTTATGATAGTTATACACTCTACCGTCCTATTGAGCTAAGAAATGAACCAGAAGGAGAGAATACTCGTTTAACACTTAATTTTGCAAGTACCTATGCTCAAGTGTTAACCAAAAAACTTCAACTTGCTTTAATCACTGAAATAACCTATCAAGCAGGCTTGTTGGCAACACCTTTTCATCGTGTTTATTTTGATGATGGGATTAATACTACTTCATTAGACGAAATTTCAACCATAATTTCATCGAAAGTAAGAAGAAGGGAATTTCTTCCTGATTCACGAATAAAAATACCAATTGCACTGCGGTTTCATTATTATTTAAACAGTACTTTTATTTTAAGAGGATTTTATCGTTATTATTATGATGATTTTGGAATAATTGGAAACACCTATGAAATTGAAGTTCCAGTAAGATTTAGTAAAGCTATTGCATTTTATCCATTTTATCGCTATCACACACAAACAGCTGCAGACTATTTTGCTCCTTTTGGCGAACATCAATTAACCGACAAATACTACACTTCCGATTATGATTTATCTAATTTTGAGTCTAACTATGTTGGATTAGGATTTAAATATGCACCTTTATTTGGTATCTTTCAAAATGCGATGAGTAAAAAACGAATGTTTAAATTTAAATCTATTAATTTGCGATATGCCAATTATAACAGAAGTGATGGATTAAACTCTTATTTAATAAGTATGGGGTTTAGTTTAACCGTTTTTTAAATTCCATTTAACAAAAAGAAAACGTATGCTAAATAAGATAGAGCAAGAACAGCTCCTTTCCATCGGCTGATGTTGTAGTTGAGCATTAATGGAAGTAGAAGAAATGATGTTCCTAACATCCAAAACACATCATTGGTAATTACCTGATTGCTGATTGGTATTTCTTTTATAATTGCAGTAATACCAAGAACTCCGAGTAAGTTGAAAATGTTAGACCCAATTAAATTACCAACGGAAATATCCATTTGTTTTTTGAACGCAGCAATTATAGAAGTGGCTAATTCAGGCACGCTTGTTCCAAAAGCAACTATAGTTACACTAATTATGTGTTCACTCACACCAAGGTTGCTAGCAATATTTACAGCTCCTTCCAAAAGCCAGTCAGCACCAAAAGCTAAGCCAACAACACCCAAAAGAATAAAAAGTAAGTGAAGATATATATTTGAATAGTTAGATTTCACTTCTTCTAGTGCTTCATCGTCATCATCAGTTTCATTGCTTTTTGATGATTTAAGTTGATAGATAACGAAAATTAAAAGAAGTAAAACAAAAATTGCTCCTTCCCAAGTATTTAATACTCCATTTAAAATAAACAAATAAAATAACACAGATACAGCCATCATAATAGGCCAATCTATTTTTAATGTGTTTTTCTGAACTGGGATAGGTAGTATTAATGTTGTTATTCCCAATACCAAAGCAATGTTAGCAATGTTAGAGCCAACTACATTTCCTATTGCAATTTCAGGATGTCCTTCTAAAGCGGCTTTTAAACTTACCAAAAGTTCGGGTGCAGAAGTTCCAAAGGAAACGATGGTCATACCTATCACTAAAGGAGAAAGGTTGAATTTAAGAGCTATACCTACAGCACCTCTAACTAATATCTCTCCACCTGCAATTAAAATTGCTAAACCGCCTATGAGTAATAAATAATCCATTTCTTTGATTTGCCAATCAGGGTTAACAATGCGTTTTATTTAGGTTATAAAATTAGTTTCTAGAAACTGATTTGTCTGGTTTTAATGGATTTTCATCAGAAGTTGTATCTGGGGTATTTTGTTCTTTTTCGCCAGACTGAGGAGAAGGGGTGGTTGAAAGTTCATCAATAAAGTAGCTTTTCATTTGTTTTTGAACATTCATCGAGTCTTTTACTTTTGTGAGGTCAGGAACTGAGCTTTTTATTTCTTGTTGGATATCATTGGTAGCATTTTTTACTTCACTAATTCCTTTGCCAATCATTCTTGCTATCTCTGGAATTTTTTTTGAACCAAAAAACATAATCACCACCAAAGCGATGATAAAAAGTTCTCCACCTCCAATATTAAAAAAAAGCATCATAATTACCAATAATAAGAAAATATAAAGCAAAGCTACAAAAAAAATAAGCTGTTCTGAATACTCCGAACAGCTTATTTAAAATTATATTTTATTGATTATTTATTTTTTTATTGTAGCAGCTTCTTTCATGTCCCTTTTTTTCATAAAATCAAAAACAATAGGAGATGCAATGAAAAGAGATGAATATGTTCCTACTATTATTCCAATTAATAAAGCGAAAGCAAATCCTCTAATAACCTCGCCTCCGAAAATAAATATCATTAATAATACAAAGATGGTACTTAATGAAGTATTAACAGTTCTACTTAATGTGGTATTAAGAGCTGAGTTAACTAAATCTTCAGCATCTCGCTTTTTGAAAGCTCCTAAGTACTCTCTTATTCTATCAAAAACAACCACAGTATCATTAATGGAGTAACCAACCACAGTTAAAATAGCCGCAATAAATGCTTGATCTACTTCTAAAGAGAAAGGTAAAATTCCATAGAAAATAGAGAATAAAGATAGCACGATTAATACATCATGGAAAACTGCTATTAATGCTCCTGCACCAAAAGACATTTGCTTAAATCTAAATAAGATATATAAAAAGATAATTATTAATGCGAAAACTATAGATAGTATAGATGATCGAATCATGTCATTTGCAATGGTAGGTCCAACTTTTTGGGAACTCATTAAATATGTATTTAAAAAAGTATCTTTATCTACTTCTGCCCCAATAATTGAAGACATACCTTCAAATAATTTTGTTTCTACAATATCATCCGCTTTTTCGTCATCACTATTAATCAGGTAAGTGGTTGTTATTTTTACTTGATTATCATCACCAAATGTTTTTACCTCTGGAGCGGTTTCAAAAAGTAAAGCGAGTTGTTTTGCAACTTTTTCTGTTTCTACTTTTTCTACATTTTGAAAACGCACAACATACGTTCTTCCACCTTGAAAATCAACTCCTTTTTGTAATCCTTTGGTTGCTAATGAACCTATTCCAATAAGGATAATTACACCTGAAAGGATGTAGAATTTTTTTCTGTTTTTCAAGAAATTTATTGTTGAGTTTTGGAAGAAACCTTCTGTAAATTTAGAAGTAAAGCTTAGTTTTTTATTTCTATTTAAATTGTATTCAAAAATTAAACGAGTAATAAAAATAGCTGTAAACAATGAGGTTAATATACCAATTACTAATGTTTTCGCAAAGCCTTCAACTGGACCAGTTCCGAAGAACCACAACACAAAACCAGTTAACAAAGTGGTGATGTTTGCATCTATGATGGAAGAATAAGCAAATTTATATCCATCAGAAACAGCTAAACGCATTCCTTTTCCTGCAGCTAACTCTTCACGTATTCGTTCAAAGATAAGTACGTTAGCATCAACCGACATACCTATTGTTAGTATAATACCTGCAATACCAGGTAATGTTAATGCAATTAATTGAGGCATGGAAGCTAAAATTCCAAATATGAAGAACATATTTGTTATCAATGCAATTACAGCAGCAACACCAGCTTTTGAGTAGTAAAATATCATATAAACTAACACAATTAACAAGGCAATTAGGAAAGATTGTAATCCTTTGGTAATGGATTCTTTTCCTAAAGTTGGTCCAACAATAGCTTCTTCAACAATACGAGCTGGAGCAGGTAATTTACCAGCTTTTAATATGTTAGCGACCAATTTAGCTTCTTCTATTTCAAAAGAACCAGATATGCTTGAACGACCACCACCAATTTCTTCTGATGGAGCAGGAGCTGAATAAACTAAGTTATCCAATACAATAGCAATAGGTTTTCCAACATTTTCTCCAGTCAATTTTTTCCATTTTGTTGCTCCTTCACCATTCATTTGCATAACAATTTCTGGAGCACCATTAAATTGACCAAAATCTTGTCGAGCATCAACAATAACATCTCCTTCTAATTCTGCTTTACCTTCACGATTGGTTACCTTAATTGCATACAATTGAACAAATTGTTTTTTTTCATCAAATGCTTTGTAGGCCCAAAATAATCTATATTTTCTTGGCGAAATAATTTCTTTTATTTCATTCATTCCTAAATATCGATTTACTTTACCAGTATCTTTTACAGCAACAATTCCTACAACAGCACCTTCGGCAAAAACTTGTTGCCCTTGTTCGTTTTGGTAGGTTGGAATAGTTAATAAAGCAAACAACGGATTTTCCTTCACACTTTTTTGGAATAATGCAACAGAATCTTCTGCATTAGTAACTTTATCTAAAATATCAGTTGTGGATGAATCGTTGGTTTTATCTAATGCACTAAAGATATCAGTTTCAGTTTTTGCACTATCATCTGCTGTTTTTAAATCTGCAGAAACTATAGTTGAGTCATTAACTATATCAACTGTTGTGCTGTCATCAGCTTCTTTAGCACTATCTTTATTTAAAATTTTAGCTAATCGAGTGTTTGCTTGGTCTAACAATGGATAAAATTCATTGTTTTGTGCTGTTGTCCAGAACTCTAATTTTGCAGTTCCTTGTAACAATTGTCTTACTCTTTCTTTGTTTTTAACACCGGGTAATTCAACTAAAATTCGGTCAGAACCTGTCATACGTTGAATGTTAGGCTGAGCTGCACCAAATAAACCAATTCTGGTTCTAATTACTTCAAACGATTGTTCAATAGCAGCATTTGCAATGTCATTGATAAATTCAATAACTTCCTCATTGGTAGCATTTGGTGAAAGTCTTTCTTTATTGTCTCTTGTATAGAAAACAGAAATTAACTTTCCATTTGGATTGTTTTTTTTGTAAACATCAGCAAATTGAGTAACAAAATTTCCTCCATTTTTTATTTGCAATGCATTAGCATCAGCAATGGCTTTATTGAAAGCAGCGTCTGTACTATAAGAAGATAATGCTCTTACAACTTCGTCCACTTGCACTTCAAGCGTTACGTTCATACCTCCTTTTAAATCTAAACCGAGGTTTAACATTTTTGTTCTTAACTCTCCATACGTATAGTTAATTAATGGATAAACTTCAACGGAAGACATAGAGTCTAAATAAGCAAATTCAGCATCGGAATTTCCATTGTGATAAGTTTCTGCGTAGTCTTTTGCATCGTTTTCTACTCCAACAGCTACCCAAGTTAATGAAAGCGAATAAATACTCGCTATAGCGAAAAGCACTGTGAATGTTGTTAATAGTCCTTTGTTTTGCATTTTTTATGTGTTTTTATATGAAATTTTATAAGCCTGCAAATATAGAATTTCAAATGCGTTTTACAAACATTAATTTTAATTCTTTATTTTTTTTTTAATTGTTAAAATTATATACCTTTACGCTAACAACTAAATCAATACTTTTTACATGAAAAAACTTAATGAATATGCAATTTTATTTCTATTGATTTGCACAAGTACAGTATCATTTGCACAACTAAATTTTACTCGATATGATTCGATTGTGGTTTTAAATCAAATTGGAGATACACTAGATTATGCTTGGACTGGTGGTTTTAATTCGCCTCAATTTTCAGAAATTGACTTAAATAATGATAATATTATGGATTTGTTTGTGTTTGATAGAAGTATTAATAGGATATCTACTTTTATTAATTTAGGAATTCCTAATCAGGCTTCTTATGTATTAGCTCCTCAATATGTAACTCAATTTCCAGCTGGATTACATGATTGGGTATTGTTGAGAGATTATAATTGTGATGGATTAATGGATGTTTTTACTGCTGGAACAGGTGGTGTAACGGTTTATAAAAATATAACTACGAGTGGTCCATTACAATTTGTGTTGGCAAGAGGCGGGCATGCTACCAGTGATATTTTATATTCTAATTTTCAGCCTGATTCACCAACTCCGAGTATGGTTAATTTGTATGTAACAACCATTGACATTCCTGTTATTGATGATATTGATGGTGATGGCGATTTAGATATTATCACTTTTAGTATTTTAGGGTCTCAAGTTGAATACCATAAAAATTTATCTCAAGAAAGATATGGTGATTGTGATAGTTTAGATTTTGAATTAGCCAACAAGTGTTGGGGATATTTCACTGAAGGAGCTACTTCAAATACAATAGTATTATACGATTCATGTGGGTTTAACATCAATAATCCCGAAAGAATTGGTGGTGGAAATAAACACTCGGGTTCAAGCATACTTTCAATGGACGTGGATTCAAACGGAACAAAAGATTTAATTCTAGGAGATGTTTCTTTCAAAAACATGACTTTATTAATTAATTCCGACCCAACACCTAATTTAACTTCATCAAACATTACTGCCTATGATACATCCTTCCCAAGTAATAATGTAAATTCAATTCCTGTTTATTTAGATCTTTTTCCTGCGGGTTATTATTTAGATGTAACCAATGATGGGGTAAAAGATTTAGTAGTTGCTCCAAATTGTTTCACTGGTTGTGAAAACATTAATGGAACTTGGATGTATAAAAATAATAGAGCAACAAATTTTCCTGATTTTGATTTTATAACAAAATCTTTTTTGCAAGAAGATATGATAGAAGTTGGTCTTGGTTCTCACCCAGTGTTTTTTGACCATAATGCTGATGGTTTAATGGATTTAGTGATTGGAAATGCAGGCTATTCGGACTCTACTTCTTCTGCAGGGATAACATCATCACTTTTCTTGTATGAAAATATAGGAACAGCATCAATCCCTGCATTTCAACTAATTGATTCCGATTATGTTTTGATTTCAACACTTAATTTAGATATAGCAATGAACCAACCTATTTTTCGTATCATACCCACTTTTGGTGATATTGATGGAGATGGTGATGAGGACATGATTTTAGGTGGGGATAATGGGAAATTACATTATTTCGAAAATATTGCTGGACCTGGAAATGTAGCTAATTTTGTCTTAAATGAGCCTGAATATAGAGGTATTGATATCGGAGTTTTTGCAGCACCTCAACTAGTCGATTTGAATAGAGATGGTTTGTTGGATTTAATTATTGGCGATCGTTTGGGCTTTATAAATTATTATGAAAATATGGGAACCACAACAGTACCTTCCTTTTCTTTTGTTACATCACAGCTTGGAGGAGTAAAAACGAGAAGATATAATGAATTTAACGGAAATTGTATTCCTTTTATTTTTGATGATAATGGAAGTTATAAGCTAATTTCAGGAGCAACCAATGGTTATATTTATATGTATGACAGCATTGAAGGTAATTTAGGAAGTAATTTCTATTTAGTAGATTCAACTTATTTAAACATCAATCAAGGTGGTTGGTCATCGGTTTCTGTTGCTGATATTACTAATGATGGAGGTTTTGATTTAGTAGTTGGTAATGTTGCAGGAGGGGTTAACTTTTATAAAGGCGATAGTAACATTGTTATTTCAGTAACGGAAATACCTCAAAAATTAGCTGAAATTTTAATTTATCCTAATCCAACCAAAAACACAATAACTATTGATTTTTCTACTAACAATTTAGTCAATGCTTCATTAGAAGTGATAGATATTGTTGGACGAACTTTGTTGACTAAACCTATAAACCTACGAAAAGAAACTATGGATTTGAATGGATTGGCTCAAGGAATTTATTTTGTTAAATTTTCAAATGAAAATGGGCATAAAGTATATCGAGTAGTGAAGGAGTAATCTTAAAATTAAAACAATATAATGAAGTTGAAAATAACCTTATCTTTTACCTTAATTTATTCTTTTATAGCTGTTTCCTTTGCAAAAGAGGTGGACATCGTTTCTAAAGTTAATGAGGTTACAGTTTATCATTCCGGAGCTTTAGTTTCTAGAACTAGTAATCAGCGATTAGAAACAGGAATGCAAGAAATTGTGCTTAAAAACATTTCTTCTAAACCGGTTCTAAGTACCATTACTATTAACAATAAGGAAGTAACTATTCTGAATAAATCGATTATTAAAAAACTGACCAAAGAACAATTTAATCAGTTGGAAGATGAACGAAATGCCTTGTTAAATCAATTAGCATTATTGGAAGTAAAATACAATGAATCTAATTTTGTAAATGAAGTAGCAGATTTAGAAAAAATGCTCGATTTTTATTCAAAAAAAATAATGGAGTTAAAAAAGCAGCTTCGGTTTGTTGACTTATCTATAGCAGAAGCAAAAACATTGGAAGAAGTAAAATTAAACAACGAAAATGCAGCTATTTTAAAACTGCTTGTTTCTGTTGAAAAAACATTAAATTCTGATTTAGAAATTGAATACATTACAGGAGGAATAGGGTGGAGTCCATTTTATGAAATAAATGTTCAAAGCTCTTCCGAAAAAGAAATACAAGTGAAATACCTTGCACGAATTATGAGTCAAACTGGTGAAAATTGGGACAATGTTGTTGTTCATTTATCTTCTTCTTTTCCATTAAGTAGCCCAACATCGCTTCCGGCAGCTGAAGAACCATGGACATTGACAAGTCGTTCAAAATATACGAATCAAAATAATAACACTAATTTTGCACAAGAACAAATTCAACAACAGCAAGTGATCTCTAAACTTGAAGGTGTTGAATATCAAGAAATATCTATCCCTTCCTATTTAAAACTAAGAACATTAAAAGGAACTTATTCTATTAAATCAAACAGTACTGTTTTTTCTTTTCCGATAATGACAGTAAAACTTCCTGCAACTTATTATTTTTATGGTTTTCCAAGTATTGATACTGAAGTGTATTTAGTTTCTGAAATTATTGGTTGGGATACACTTGGCTTTGTAGATGGAATTGCAAATATAACTTACAATAAAAATAATATTGGAAAAACAGTCTTAAAGTTTAGTGAATTTTCAGATACACTTTTATTACCAGTAGGAAAAGATAACAGTATTTTTATGAAACGAAAAGAAATTGCAGACCAAAAATATGCGAAAGAACCTACAAACTTTAATAAAAAGAAAAAAATAACTTACGCTTACGAATATACTTTGAAAAATAATAATTCTTTTCCTGTTGTTTTTGAGTTAAAGGAGCAATTTCCTATTTCTCAGTCGAAAAGTGCAGAAGTTACGTTGGATAAAACAACTGACGGAGCAGTTGATTACGAAGCTGGAGAAATAACTTGGGCAATAGAAATAAAGCCAGGAGAACTATTTAAAAAAGAGTTGATTTATACTGTTGTTTTTGATGGTAGCTTTAGTTTTTCAAAAGCTTCTCCACATAAAAAAAGGTATAGAACTATTAGTGCTCCTAGTTTCTAAAACCGTAACCCAGTTTTGGAATAGTACTTAATCATGTTTCGAACACTTATGGCGGGACGCTTGCAGCTTTTTGGGAAACCATCCGTTTTAAAAGAAATATTTTAAACATGAAATCACAAATTGTGATTTCAAAACAGAAAATAAGGTTAAATTTGTAGTAACCCTAAACACAAATAAGATGAGTATAGAAACAAAAAAAACTAGGATTAATAGAAAAGTTAATGCAGATAAAAGAAGAAGAAATATTGCAACAATATGAAAATTTATTGAAGCAAGCACACTTACAATATCGAGCAGAAAAATCAATATAAGCCATAGAAGAAGGACAAACAATTTCATTAAGTACATTTCAAGCGAACAATAAAGAATGGTTGAACAACAATGCTTCAAGATAGAAATAACCTATCCAGCAGAAAAAAGGTTTCAAGAAGAGATTGGCTTATTTAGATGAAAATTTTAGTTTAGAAAGAGCCTCAGAAATAGTTGATAACATCACTGCATCAGTAGCAAGTTTTTCAACAATACCAGAGAGAGGAAGCTTAGAACCAGTATTAAAAGAATATCCACAACAATTTAGGTTTATATTACACAAGGAAACGAGAAATTTTGAAATAAAAATTATTTATTACGTAAATCAATCCATAAGAAAAATCTATGTAACAGACTTTTTTCCTGTACTAATGTATCCCGAAAAATTAAAGAAACGTAATTAGTGCTCCTAGTTTCTAAAACCGCAACACAAAATCTTCTTTGCTTAAATCGGGGTTAAAGAATATAATTCCTAAAAAAAACAAATCAATGGTGGTGGTTACTTTTGGGTGGGCTTTAATTTCTTTCCAAGCACATTTCATTTCTTCCGACCAATAAATGTCATCAAAAACAAAAACACTTTGTTCGTTGGCTTTTTCTAAACACCAATTAAAATAGGTAAGTGTAGCATTTTTGGTATGATTGCCATCAAAAAAAACAAAATTTAACACCTTTTCTTTGGCAATAATTGTAGGAAGCATTTCCTCAAAAGTACCATTATGAAGTTCGATATGTTCATATTTAATTTTTTTAAAATTAATGGCAGCAATTTTAGAAATAGTTGGGCAGCCTTCAATGGTAATTACTCTACTTTTTTTGTTGGGAGCAGCCAAATACATGGTGCTGATTCCTAATGAAGTTCCTATTTCTAATACTGTGGAAGGTTTAAAACGATTAACCAACCGAAAAAGCAATTGTCCATATTTAGGAGATTTTGCAGCATTTTTAACGATAGATGAAATTTTTCGTTTGTTGGATGCTGTTAATTTTGAACCCGCCCCAAAATCTTTCACCTCAATTTCTTGTTTGCTGAGCAATAACATGGCTCTTATGGATTCGATATCAGCAAAAGAGTAGAAAGGAGTTTTATCCTTAATGGTGTTTGTATAAAGTTCATACACAAAAGGAGAATGTATGCCGTGCTCGTTGGTAGATTTAAAAAAATAAGTGAGGTAACTTTTTAGTAATCTAAGCTTTTCCATGCAACAAAAGTAAACTTACTTATTTAAAAACAAAAAAGGTCTGAATAAAATATTCAAACCTTTTTTTGTTTTAGAAAGCTAATTTATTGCATCACAAATTTTGAAGTGTAATTGTTGCTTGAATTTATTAGTTTTAAAATATATAAGCCTTTAGAATTTGTTGTTAAAGAAATTCTTTCTAGTTGATTTGAACTAGTTACAAAAATTTGCTCTTCATTAATTAATTGTCCTAATGGGTTTACTATTATTGCTGTGTAATTTCCATAGGGTAAATTTGTTAATGAAAGTTCTACATTATTATTAGAAGGATTAAAATATGAAGTAACAATACTTCCATTGCTAAACTCACCTAAACCAGTGCAAATAGTAACAGTTATCGTTATTTGATCTGTACTAATACATCCATTCAAATCTGCTGTAACGGTATAGGTTATTGTTCCAGTTCCAGGAAGAAATGAAACGCCATCTACCACACCGTTGTCCCATGTAATAATTGCTCCGTTAGGATTTGATGCTGTTAATGTAACAGGAATTCCTTCGCAAATGGTTTGGTTTACTCCTGCATCTACAATTGGAGTTGGGGTTACGGTTGCTGTAACAGGTTCTCTAGCACTAATACAATCACTGCCTTTTACTTGCCAGTTATAGAAGAAGTAATAATAACTTGTACCCGCACTACTTGAAGTGATAGAAACTAACCCAGGAGTTGTATAAGGATAGTTTGTTCCACCATTATTTCTATATAAATCAATGTTTGATCCAGCAGCCATTCCTAACTGGTAACCAGTTCCAATTGGCACTATAAAATTAAGAGGAACTGTTTGTTGACCAGAACCTATGGTTACTGTTCTTGAGTCTAATATCGCATTCGTACTACTTCTTAATTCTATTGTCCGTACAGAATTTGCTCCAGAATAAACTTCAACACTCACAATTTCTATTTGAGCCAATGCATCAAAAATAAGGTGTTGTTGATTGTTGAAATTAGCACCACCTCCAGTATTGTTTGGTTTACCTGCATTTTGAATGGGAGCAGTTGTAATAGCTTCAACATAATAAGTTGTAGTGCTAGAAAGAGCTGGAGTGGTAAAGGTTAATCCAGTATTAATGGGTGTTCCGCCTGAAGCTACATTATACCAGTTTAGCGTTCCTGAACCTGATGCTGATAACGATGCCGTGTTGTTTTCACAAATTACATCACCAGTAACTGTTGGAGAAGCAGGTAGATTTACAGTAATAAAGTTACTTTTAATTTCTACATCATTACCATTACCATTTGTAGCAGTTAATTGAACATTGTAAGTTCCACTTGCACCATAAATATGAGTTGGATTTTGAAGAGGAGAAGTGTTTCCATCACCAAAATTCCACAACCAACTTGTAGGACCATTGGTTGAATTATCGTAAAACTGAATTTCTCCAGTGCAAGTTGTATCTATGTTTGAAGTGAAATCTGCCGTAGGAGGTTGGTTAGATTGAACACATACCCAATCAATTTCAAACCCTGCATTTTCAACACCTCCATCAGAGCTAAAAAGAATAGTGATAGAGCCACCAGTTGATGAAATTGTTGTTGGAATATTATTGTTGCAATAAGTTCCAATAAGTGTAGAACTAGTGTTTGCTCCATCATAGACATTTAAGTAATCATAATTACATGAAGTACCTGTTCCTGCTTCTATATCAAAAGAGATGAAATTGAGGGTAACACTTGAAGCTCCAATAGGAGAAATGGTTATTTGAGAAGTTTCATTGGCTCCATAATCTGCAGAAGCTCCACCACTATCAAATATTTTTCCAAGGCAGGCTGTTTGCGTATTTGCAGTTCCATTGGCAGGAAGTATAGTAATACATGGTAAATTTGGGTCTATGGTAATAAAAGCACTTTTATAAACAGAATCTTGTCCACAAGAAGCACCTCCATCAGCCACTAAAGAAACATTAAAAGTTCCTACTGTGGTATAGGTGTGAGTTGGATTTAGTTGTGTACTTGTGGTGCCATCACCAAAATGCCAAATAAAAGTACTTCCATTAACGCTTGTGTTGTTAAATGAAACTGTGAATGGAGCAGAACAAGAATTAACAACAGGAGCACTAAAATCACTAACTGTGAAAGGTGCATAAGCAGATCCAACACCAACAGCATACCACGCATTCGTTGTTGCTTCCACTTCTGATGTACACCCACCATATAAATCTACAGCAGATTGAATGGCATAAAATCGTGCATCAGCAAATTGGGAAGAAGAAGTTAAATAAACGGTTAAATTCCTGAATGCAATTTTCCCTGCTTTTACAATTCCCTGACCAGTAACATTGTAAACATCACTATTGTCGTTGGTTCCGCTACCACCATCAGCAAGCAGCACATACCATTTGTTTTGTACACCACTATTTGTATGGACGCCACCATTATCACCACCAGTTAATGAAGCCCAATATTGACCAAAATAGGTGTCAGGATCATTTTTTAATTTAGGATTTTGCATGTTTCTAAATGCATTGCCTAAGTCTTCTCCTAATAGCCAACTATTTTGAGTTGGACGAGCAAACTTTTCGATAGTATTGCCAAAAATATCGCTAAAAGATTCATTTAGTGCACCTGATTCTGCTTGGTAAACTAAGTTGGCAGTAAATGAGGTAAGCCCATGTGTGATTTCATGACCAGCTATGTCAACTGCTGTTAAAGGAGCAGAATTGTTACTTCCATCTCCATAAGTCATTCGTTGACCATCCCAAAAAGCATTGTTATAATTATTGTCATGGTGTACATAACTATTCAACTGAAAACCACTGTTGTTGATGCTATTTCTATTGTGTTCAATAAAATAATAATCGTAAGTCATTTCAGCACCCCAATGTGCATCTGTTGCATATCTATCAACAGTTGGATTAAATGTTGTCCAATTTGCTGTGGCATTGGTAAAATCAGTATTTGAATACGTGGTTGTGTTTTGGTTGTTAAAAGTTCTTATTCCATTCCCTCTACCAGTTTCTCTGAGTCTATAATTTGTTCCTGTATTATCAGAAGTCATTGTTTTTGTTCCGCTATATCCTGTAGCAGCAGTTCCAACAACATCTGCATCATGTAATTTATTTTCTTCCCAAACAATTGTTCCTGTTTTAGCATCTACATAAATTTCTTTTCTGCTAAGTGGTTCTTGTGCATAAATATTAAAAACATAAGTAAGTTTTAATGAATTACTCATTATTCCACTTTCATTAACAAAAACTAATTCACCTTTTGGGTAATATGTTGCTGTTGGGTCGTCTTGTTCCCATTTCAAATGACTTTCTGCATCTGGAATTTCCCATTTATATAATTGAGCATTAATATGATTTAGTGCTTTAAAAAGAGCTGTGTTTTCTGATAAAAAAGATTGAGTTGACATGTTGGAGTTGTCAAACAATTCACCATTCATCGAATAAATTAATCCATTTTTAGTATGCACATTATACATTCCTAATCGCACAGGAAAAGTATTGATGGTTTGTTGATAACGATAATGTGTAAAACCTAATTCATCATTTTCAACACTAAGTAGTTTTAAACCAAAGTTATCATCTGTTTTGTAGTACGATAGTAACCAATTTTGCAATTTATTAATCGGAAGCTCTTTTCCTTTAATAAATTGAACGTAATTTGGGATTGAAGTGAAAGTTTTCATTCTAACCAAATTACTATTGGCAGCTATTTGATTGGCTTCATTTCCAGAAAAAATGTTAGCATCTTCAGAAGCATTTACTGAGAAAAAAATTAAAAAAGCGAATGCGAGAGAGAAAAATTTATTCATAATTAAGTTTGTTAGTTATTAATGGTTATAAAGTTAGAATTTTATTGGAACATAAAAAATGTATATCTATAGTATTATTGGAATCTTATTGCTGAGAAATTTTCGATTTATGATTTACGATTTACGAATAACAAAATACAAGTTCCAAATTAACTCCCTCCTTTCTGGAGGGTTGGGGTGGGACAATTAACTCCTAACTTTCAACTAATAGCAAACGCCATTTAAAATAACTGTTTCTACTGGATTGGAGCCAAACGCATAAGGAATATGTTGGTAGGATGGTAATTTTTTTGTGATAAAAACATTTGCTTTTTTGCCAATAGCAATACTTCCTAATTCATGACTAAGATTCATTGCGTAAGCACCATTGATGGTTGTTGCATGAATTGCTTCTTCGGGAGTCATTTTTAAATAAATACATGCCAATGATAACACAAAAGGCATATTGCCAGAAGGTGTTGAACCAGGGTTGAAATCGGTTGCCAAACAGACAGGTAAATTATTTGAAATTAATTCTCTGGCTGGAGCATAAGGAATGTTTAAAAAGAAGGAACAAGAAGGAAGTAATGTAGGCATTACATTTGAGTTTTTTAAATCTACAATGTCTTTTGGTGTCATTACTTCTAAATGATCAACAGATAACGCATTATTGTTAATTCCAATCTGAACTCCTCCAATAGAATTAAATTGGTTGACATGAATTTTTGGAGTTAATCCTTGTTTTATTCCTTCCTGAATGATAAGTTCAGTTTCATCAGGAGTGAAGTAGTTTTTTTCACAAAAAACATCAATAAAATCAGCTAAATTTTCTTCCTTTATTATAGGTAGCATTTTAGTAATAATAAGATTGATGTAATCTTGTCTGTTTTGTTTAAACTCTACAGGGATTGCATGAGCTCCCAAAAAAGTGGCTTTAATAGTAAGTGGACTTGCTTTTTTAAGGCGTTGAATTACTCGAAGCATTTTTATTTCAGCTTCAACAGTAAGTCCATAACCGCTTTTAATTTCAACAGCTCCTGTGCCTGTTTTTTGTATTTCATGTAAACGATTCATTGCAGCTTCAAACAACTCGTCTTCGGTTGCTTGTTGAAGTTTTTTAGCAGAATTAAGTATGCCACCACCTTTAGCGGCAATTTCTTCATAAGACAATCCTTTTATTCTATCAATAAATTCTTCTTCGCGAGAAGCAGCAAAAACCAAGTGTGTGTGTGAATCACAAAAAGAAGGAAACACCATTTTTTCGGAAGCATCAATAACTTCTAAGTCAGACCAATCAGAAATGCCATTCCAATTAATCATTTCACCAAAATCGGTAATTATTCCATTTTCAATACTTAACCAAGCATTTTTAATAGTGGTAAGTTGAGCCATTTCCTTTCCAACTACCTTTTCTTTAGGCGTATTTTCAACTTGAACAAGTTCTTTGATGTTTTTGATTAAAATTTTTTTCATTTTGTTAGATAGATAGAATATGGGTTTGATGCTTGCAAAGTTAATAAAAGTTAAAAGATAACTTTTTGCTTAATTTCTTCATATTCATCTCCTGAAATTACATCACAATAGTTGTGATAATCAAAAGTAAGGTCATAAATGAGATTTCTATCTGGAAGAATTGTTGCTTTAAAAAAATGTAGTGAATAGGTATTTCCCAACACTTGAATTTCCTCAAATTCGCTATTTGAACATAGTTTAAAAAATGATTTATTGTTTTTGTATTTTCTAAATTGTGGATATGTAATAGAAGATTGCATTCAAATAATATTATCTACAAATCGTAAAACTAATAAACGGTATGGAATAATTAGTAAAATTTAACAAAAAAACAATAACTTACTCACTCGGCACAGCCGAGCGAGTGGAAGAAATTACTTTCTGTATTTGCTTTTCGTTTTTCTGACATAAATTTAAGCGAATGTAATGAAATATTACTCAATGGACTAAAAAACACACCTCTGATTTTGTAGTCTCGTTGCTATCGCAACTTCGAACAAAATCTTCTCCTACATTCGACTTCGCTCAGTACAGCGTCTCAAGAGGAGAAAGCTAACGCAAAAGCGTTACCGTTCCTTTTTCGGTTATTGTTTCTCCTGTTTTGGTGGTATAGGTTACTACATAAAAATAAGTTCCTTCTGAGGCTTCATTACCTGTGGTGGTGCTGCCATTCAAAACCAATAACTTTTTCATTTCCAGGAACGAAGCAATCTATATCAAACTTTGAACATCAAACCTTAAAACTGAAATTTTTAAAGAAACTATTTCGTAGTTTAA
>Ga0100381_1001247_pt1 | contig 24188 bp, 33 predicted proteins | sample CryGeymeta201505_FD_80416 | JGI IMG/M metagenome (GOLD analysis project Ga0100381, IMG submission 80416) | Groundwater microbial communities from Crystal Geyser aquifers in Utah, USA - Crystal Geyser metaG 2015-05 | ecosystem: Environmental > Aquatic > Deep subsurface > Groundwater | place: USA...
AGAGGCGACAGTAAAAGAGGTAAAAGGAACGGCAGAAGAAGAAGGAAAAGAAACAGCAGTAAAAAGAGCAAAAGCAGCCAGAAGAGAAGAATAAGATAGAGGAGTAGCATGAGTAGCATGAGTAGCATGAGTAGCATCTCAATATGCGGAAGAGGAAGGAGGACTACGTGTAGAAAATGAAAGAGGGGGTTCTTGTGGTCATCGACCTGCAGTTTTATGATAAAATGACATAAAAATAGCAGAACAGTCTCATTAGGCAGTTAAGCCACTGTCATTCCTCCAACCGCAAGAGCGAGAAGGCCTTTAACTACATTCTGACCTCAGTCACAAGTATATTGTAATATATGCAGAGTAAAGGCAGGAGGAGTTATCTAAAAAGTACAACGTAGACAAGTGGGGAATTGCCATCCACAAAGAAAGTATTCTTTAAGTGTTCGGCCCCGAGAAACTGGTCTATTTGACTGGAGACGCATAGGAGGATGTCGATATTCTCGACCCCAAGTATCAAATTGCTGACTTAGGCTGGTATACGTCATTGGAGGGATAGTCGACCACAACAGACTAAAGAAGATAACATACGACTACGCAAAGGAGAAGGGAGTAGCAGTGAGAAGGCTACCAATGCACCACGTTAAGCTAAAGGCGAGTGTTCATCTGGCAGTCAACCACGTGTGGGAGTGGATGTTGAAGGCCTACAACGGAGCCAGTTGGGACGATGCGCTCAAAGCTGTTCTTCCTCTCAGAAAGCTGGAAACATATACAGAGTAGTGAATGATATTATCATTGAATCAAATGTTTAAATCCTCAAAAGTGTCTATCTTTGCTTTCCTTATTCTCTTCTGTTTGATGGCCTCTTTTGCCTCAGGAAGAAAGCTACTGATGATTCACGAGCTATTCAGGCACGGGGCGAGGTATCCGGTTTCTCCACAGCAGAATGACTACAGCGGGTACTCAACCAAGCAGAAGGAAAATGGAGAACTGACTCTGTAAGGCAAGCACATGCACTATGTCCTCGGCAAGCTCATCTATGACAAATACTGGGCACAGCTCTTCGAAGGAACCCAGTACATGCAGAAGTACCACCCCAGTCAATTTTACGTGAAGAGCACCAATGTAAACAGAACCATCGAAAGTGTGCAAGCACATTTGTTGGGATTGTTGTAAAAACTGCCGCCTTCTATTCTACCGGTAGAGCAGATGGAATACTCGATGCCTCCAATGGCGTAAGCAGAAGGCTATGAGGAGGAGGTGGACAATGATACTTCTTTTAAGGTCTACGGAGGAATCAACACTGACTTTCACATGATACCCATTCACACAGAAAAGCAGACATTCGTACCTGAAAGTTCATCGTACAGATACCGGGCAAATCCTTACGATGAAGGGGACTACTTGGTGAAGTATGAGTCTGAGAATTGTCCGAATCAGAAATTTTGGGGAAAATAGAACTTGGCAAGCGACCACGCCATGAGGATTAAGAACAGTAAGGAAGTGAAGGCCTTTCTGTAGAAATTAGGAGAAGTGGTGGGCTAGACCGTAAGGTACGAGGAGGCCTACACATATATAGATGACTACATTTGTGCCAGGTACCTGGGCTAGGAGTACCTGCCTTTTTTTGGCAAAGACGACACTGACAGGACAGCAGGTATACATATTTGAACTTAGATTTTGTAATGCTGAGTTCCACCTTATTCAAGTTGTTTTACTCTCAGGACCAGATAAAGACGAGTAACAGCCAACTGCTGCAGGTGATGCTATACAACATGAAGCAGAGTATAATCGGGAAGGGTCCAAAAATGGTTATCTACAGTGCCCACGACACCACCGTCCTCAGTCTGGGTGCAGCCCTCAACTTCCTCAACATCTCCTGCCTTCTCTAGTACTACTACGATGGGGCCGATAACTCAGACACCTGCATCAACAAGTGGCCTGTCTTTGCCACCAACTACGTGGTTGAACTCTGGGAGGAAGACAATTTATCGCATTCTATTTCAGTACATTCCTGCCTATCACAGATCCTCTATAACGGAGTGGAAAGAAAGATCCCTATTTGCGGATATAGGACCAGCTGCTCCTTCAAGTAGTTTTAAGATTGGGTCAACGACTTTGTCCTTGACGATCCCAATACCATCTGCGGAATCCACGAGCAGTACCTCAAACTGTACATTGTCATTGCAGCCCTCAGCCTTCTGGCCTTCGTCATTCTGGTTTTCTACCTAAGAGGAAAGTACAAAAAAAAAATTGAGGAGAAGATGGTGGAGATGGAAGAGAAAAAAGGGTACTTCGAGCAGTTCGACTAGAAAGAGGCCGGGTCGCATCAGAAGGAGCAGAAAGAATGATATACTTGTTATATGCGTTGATCTGATCCGTAGTGCTGCTGAGAAATTGGTGATCTAAGGTAATGGTGAGGCTATATTGTGGGAAGGAAGGATGAAGTGATACTGAAGACTGGCAGACTATATATAGTGTAAAGCATCAGTGAGCAATCTAGTTGTTCTCCTTTTCTTCCTGGGTCTGCTCCTCCTCCATCAGCTTGTATGAGTTCTTAGCCTATCTCTCCTCTGACTCGATCTTCTTCTGCAAAATGTCGAACCTCAGGGTGCCGTAGACTTCTTTCAGCACCTGCTCTCTCTGCAGGCTCAGTTGCTAACTCTTCACCTCCGGAAACACCTCAGTGATCTCCTCCTTCTACTGGTTTATCATGTTGCGGATTATCTGCTCGGCGCAGCTTCTGGCCAAAAGAGCCATTCCCATCTCCAAGGATATTACCAGCAGCTCTTGGCATGAGTACTCGGTCACCTTGGTGATCAGCTGCTGCTAGCAGATGGAAAGCAACCCTTCTAGACTGTAGTACTCTGCCATTTCTCCTAGCATTACCCAAAACTCATGCCCATAGTCCTTTGAGGTTACCACCAGCCCAGAAGTCAGGTAGGTTAGCATAATTTCGAAAAGGATAGAGTCGTTGAAGGGAACAACGATAGTGGACTCCTTCTCAAGATAGTTTCCTGAAATTAACATTTTGAAGTAGGGACTGCTGAGGGAGAGGAGGGCCCTGTTTGATCTGACCTAGCACTCATTCTTGAGGTCGAACACGACATCCGAGTAGGCGGTCGAGTTTCTTTTGTTCTATATGAACTACCTAAATAGAGAGTCCTCCAGCACTAGAGTAGATTAGACATTTTTTGCCCTTTTTCCAAGCACCGACTACCTTTCCTCCCCAACAATGTTCGATTTCATCTCCTGCTCCATCTAGACCTTGGATTCAGCGATGCTTATCCCATACTGATAGACAAGCTGGCTTTATATATTGCCGTATCCATTGTATAGGGTCATTGCCAGCTATTTGAGCTATTTGAGAATAAATTGTTCATTTATGGCTTATAGGAAGTTGTCCATGGACTGCTGGCTAGCAAAACGAGAAGCAAGCAGCCCTTTGCAGAAGGAGTGAGAGGTGCCCTCCGATGAAAGAACCTCTTGCCATTCTAAGGTCTTCACTTATTTCAAAGATTCTATATCTTCAGGTAGGGTTTTGCAGTTGAGGAAAAATCTCTTTTTTGACTCAGTGATATTGATATAGTGGAGGTCGTTGAAGTACTACCCGTTGAAGCCACCAAATATGAGCATGCTGCTGCCGAGGAAGCAGGCGCTGTGCCTCCTCCTGGCTTTGGGACTGTCTCCAGCTATTTTTGCAGTGGATATCTGATCCTTCTGAGGATCCAGGACTAGAATATCGTTGAGGTCATTGCAGAACCTTCCTCCAAAGACGTATATTTTGTTCTAGTAGACTGTTGAGGTGTGGCCCCATCTTGTCAAAAAGGTGTTGTCTTTCATCCTGCGCTCCCTCCACTACAGGCCCTCCACTGTGCCCTTCTCGATCAGGGGAGTCAGATCGATCGAGTATATGTCGCTGAGGCATCTGTACTTGCTGTGGCAGCCTGCTACTATGAAAAACTAGTTGCCTATCCTTGCAGAAGAATGAAACCTTCTCGCGCATGGGCGGGGAGTGCTCGGCGTGGCAGGGATCTATAACCAGGACATGGTTAGGAAATTGAAGATCCAGAGGTCATCCATGTCGGTGATTCCCTATCCCCCGTGGACAACCAAGTAGGGATAGAACAGTTATGAGGTGTGGTAAGTACGAGCCCAAGGAGCAGGTTCATTACACTTCGGGCTTATTTCGATCCACTACTTGGTCTTCCAGTTAAGGAGACTGATGCTGTTGAATCTTTGCTTGTTGGCCCCTCCCCCTCCGAAGAGAATGAGCCGATCATTGTCTTTATCGTAATGCATGGTGCAATTAGACCTGTGTGAAGGGACGTCTCCTGTGGTGGAGATTTATGTCCACTCCATGGTGATTGTGTTGAAGGTCCAGAGATCGTTCATGTAATTGGAGTCTATATGAGTGGAGGAGTACCTGCGTATCCGCCGAAGAAGACGACCTCGTCCTCGAGGAGGGCACAGGAGTGTCCCCAGCGTAGGTTGGGAAGGTGTCCGTTTTTGTCATTGTGCTTGACTGCTTTCCAGGATAGTTTTTCCATGTTTGATAGAAATAATAAATGTTCGATTAGGCAGCACAGAACATAGAAGCTTTAAATACAACAAATACCCTTCCCAAAGCTTGCCTTTACAAATTCTTAACTGCCATCGAATGCTATCACTTATGGTCATCGAGGGAACTTCCTTATTGCTGCCTCTCTTCTGTAATTTTAATTGTTGTATAATAATGAGCGAGACAGAAGATATCAAGCCTCCCAAAGTGCTAAAATTTCTCAACGACTACAGGAAAAAACTGTCCCTCCTCAAAATCAGATCCTTCTACGCCAACCACCTCTGCAAACGGAACTGCCTCCAAGGAAATCTCAACAAAAACAATGAGTCCTGTCTCAAATAGTGCGACTAGTGGCTCAACAAGTTCTACGAGGTCAAGAGCAACAAGAACCCTGACACTGACGAAATGGCCCTAGTCAGCAGCAGCTAGATTCCGGAGGCTCAGCGACCAGAGTACGAGAGAGGGGTGGCCAAGCTGAGGCTGTCCATAAACAGCTACATCGAGTAACTCGAGTCGATGGTGTAGACAAAGATACAGGCAGAGAGCAAAAAATGATATGTGTGACATCAGCACTGAATACTGTCATGGTTTGTCCTTCTGTTTAAGGTTGTCCTTGGGATTAAATATGGGGATTTAGTTTAATAATCTTTATTAGGGAAATGTCCTTCTTTAAGCTGTTCAAAAAGTAAGAGAGACTCTAACGTAGGAAGTAGAACTCAGGAGAGGTCAGTGAAAAACTGAACGTCACCAACGTCTTCAATAAGTCCGAAGAGGTCCACACCTCCGTCTCCAATAAAAATTTATAGTACAACTCCTCACAGCAGAGGAAGGACCACTACGATCTCCTCCTCAAAGCCAACATCGTCGACCTCGAAAAACTCAAGCAGCAAGCCTGGAATGGAGTCCCCCAGAGTACATATAAAAAGAGATAGATCACCGCAGTTAAGTATGGAGGCTGCTCCTCAAATACATGCCCACCAATCGGTAGAACCAGGCCCCCACTCTTCAGCGCAAGAGAAAGGAGTATTTTGTGATGGTCAACACCTACATCGAGAATCCCAGCCTCTAGCAAGACGCCCAGTAAAAGAAAATATTCAAACTCATCAACGACGACGTGTTGAGGACCCTTCCAGATAGCAACCTCTTTAGACATGAAAAAATACAAAAAATGATGAGAAGGTAAAACTTGTCCTACCTAGATTGCTGTACGTCTGGCACATGAGGCATCCGGCCAGCGGATATGTGCAAGGCATCAACGACATAGTGACACCCTTCATCGTAGTTTTTTTGTCAGACTACGCAGAGGTCAACCTGGCCACACTTGACGTACCTCCCAACCTCAACGACATTGAGGAAGAGCACCTGAGCAACATAGAGGGTGACTCCTACTACTGTCTGAGTAAAATACTGGATGGCATCCTGGACAACTACACCAGCTCATGGCCAGGGATTCAGAAGTCATTCGGGAAAATATCGGAAGTAATAAAGAGAGTGGACCCTGATCTTCTGAGTCACTTTGAGGCGGAGAACATAGATTTTTACCACATGTACTTCAAGTGGGTGACTTGCCTCCTTCTGCGGCAGTTCACGATGAAGATATGTCTGAGATTGTATGACACTTACCTTTCCTCGGAGAACAGTTACTTCAGCCTCTGCCTGTTCATATTTGCCTCGATAGTGCTGAAGTACTCAAAGAAGTTCAAGAGCATGGGGTTTGAGGAGATGATGATCTTGCAGCAGAACATGCCCACGAAAGAGTGGACGGAAGAAGACCTGGCCACCATCATTGCCGAGGCATACGTCTACCAGAGCTATTTTAAGTGATCAATGCACACACTTTGTAGTACATATATGCACTCCCATGTTAGCTCCTATAAAAGTGCTGTTGCTGTAGGTTGCTATCGACACCAATACCAGCACTCCCTATGAAGGAAAACGATAGAAAAAGCAGAAAAGCATACATGATCACCTTCCGATTAATTAAGAATCATCTCCTCTTCTCGATGAGCTGCATCTCCTTCAGGGCTATCACCAGCTTTCTCTCTATGTTCCTCAGCCCGTCGATCCTCTCCTCCTGCTCAAATACTACCTTCTCACTCTCTTCATGCGCACGGTCTGCCTCCTTGATCTCCCGCAAAAGCTCCTCCTTCTCGCTCAGTGCCTCCTAGATTAATGCTGTCAGACGGTCGTTCTCCTCCTTTTGCCTGCTGACCCCCATTTAAAGGTGCTCCTCGACCTATCTGTACTACTCTGTGAGGTTGTATATAAGCTCTGTAGTTTTTTCCTTCTCCTGTACCAGTTGCTCTATCTGCTCTTAGTACTATTGCCTCAGCATATCGATGTTCAGGCTGTTGAGTTGCTCCTTCTGTTCCTCACACATTTTGGTAAAGTACTCAGTCTAGGCAGTCAGAGTTTCAATTTGGTAGTTCTGGGTGTCCAGCTTTTTCTGGTACTAGAGCACCTTGCTCTCCAGCTTGGCAATGTAGAGGTTGTCTGAGCTTTTGGTATTGGGCGTATGTCTTCTCGTGGAGGTCGACTCCTTCATTTTGTCGTAGTCGGCTAAGGACTGGGAGTATTAGCTGTAGTTTTTTGTCCTGCGACTGGCCTTGTCGAGTGAGTAACTTGGCTGTAGGTAGCTGTTCGCGAGATTCATCTCAGTTATCACTATTATAAATATACTAACGTCTCCATACATATTATCATGGTAGGAAGACACATTGCTGAAGTAAGAATGGAAATTCACATATCTGATCACTAGATTTTTATCATCTCCTGAATTTTTTCAGAAAAGATCTAGTCCAATATACCCAGCATCTACTCCCAGAACTTGACCTTCTCGTTCCTCAAATTCATGGCTACGTACTGCTCCTTTCCTTCAGTCACTCCCGGATGCATGGGGCTCTCAAAAAATACATTAGTCCTCCCGTAGCTGGCCTCACAAGTATCCACAACAATCCAGCACTTGTGGACCTCAAACTCTTGAGGGTGCAGCAGGTAGAAAATTGGACAGGGGTCGTGGATGGGCGGGTAGGGAATGTTATAGGCCACTTTGTACATCTTTTGGTATTGCTCCAGCATAGTGTAGCAGGCCTGAGCAAAGGGAATGCTTAGCTTGCTGTGAAGGTGATCGAATATCGACTGAGTCGCAACATTCTGGTGAGTGACTTCGAGAGGAAACATCACAAAAGGAACCTTGGCCTTGTTGAGCAGTCTCAGGGTCTAGGCGCAAGCATGGGCGTCGAAAAAGATGTTAAACTCGGCTGCAGGAGTGATGTTTCCTTTACCAACTGCTCCTCCCATAATCACCACCTTCTCTATCCTCTCCAGAATGTCAGGGTAGGCCAACAGAATTATGGTGAAATTTGTCAGAGAGCCAGTGTTGGCCCATATCACTTTCCCTTGGTGTTCCTTGATCCTTCTGTAGATATGTTCAAAACTATGTTCAGTGGTTGCCGTTTTGGGAGACTGGGGAAGGTTGACTCCTCCTAAACCATTGCCTCCGTGCATGTGCTCGGCTAACACCATCTCTCCCTTTAGAATCTGATTGGATCCAGCGAACACCGGAATATCGCTTCTGCCGATGTTGTACAGGACATCTAGAGCATTTCGCGTGGTGTTTTTGAGGCTGGTGTTGCCGGGTGAGGTGGACACTCCGAGGAGGTGGAGCTGGGGATTATGGGCAGCATAGATGATGGCGAAAGTATCGTCGAGGCCTGGGTCGCAATCAAGCCAAATTGCTATTCTCTTATCTTACATTTATAGACCCCTCAGTAAATTCAAATGAAAGCTAAAAAAAAGAAACACAATTAAAAATATCAGAGGATGGGAAAGTAGTAGAAGACAGAGTTGAGTTGGCTGGTCTTCCTCTTGGTCGATGAGCCATTCATGAACTCCTTGAACTTCTTTATCCTCTTTGTCTCCTTCTCCGGAGAGAGGGGCTCCTCAGCACACAACTTAGATTTCGTCTGCAGGTTGGGTTCAGTCGACAGGTGCTCCTTCTTTGAGTTCCCCGACAGGTGCTCCTTCTTTATGTTCACCGACAGCCGACTACCCTACCTGTTTGGGCTCTGTTGTTGCCTCTCCTTCTATGAAGGATTCATCTTCAGTATGGAGAGAGTGTCTGTCAGCAATACACCCTCACTCTCTTTCTTCAGCTGTTTGAACCGTTCCTCAAGAGCCGATTTTCTGGCTTAGCTGTCCACGAGCTCTTCTTCGGTGGGAGTTTAGAATGCCTGTATTTATTTAAACTAGGATTGTAGTCGATGATTTGGGTGCTTGACTCTGGAGGCTTGTGCTTTGAGAAAGGTCGAGTGGGGGAGATGGGCTCGGAAAGGCCTCACTACATTAGATGCCTCTGTTCTTATTCTGTTTCTCTCCTCCAGCCTGCTGTGGCCGGGTCTCTATGAACTATTCTCGAGTAAATCTCTTTGCTCAAATTACTTCTGAACAAGCACTTTTTTCTTTTATATTTCCTTCCTTCTTTCTTTCCACTTGTCGCTAAGGGATATTTTTTTGGAGCTGCTTCTGATGTCTGACTTGATAGACAATTATTTATTGAAGAAGCCATGGTTGGTGACTGATAGTTTAGCCTTGACTACCATAGCTGATGCGCAGGTGGACCGCATGTTGGAATTGCTAAGGCACCTGGCATTGCTGTTGAACTTCTTTTCCTTCTTCTCCTTCTTTCTGCCCTTGCAGTTGAACTCCTGTAGCTTCTTCTTTAGCAGTTTGTTCTCGCACTTCCCCATGAGCTCCTTCATGTCCAACTTATCTCCTTAAGGGTCGCTGTCGGACATTATTTCATTCTAGTCAAAATTCTCGTCCTTTTCCTGTGCCTGCCTCTCGACGTATGGCTTCATTTAGTTAATAATGCCTTCTTTGGTGTACCCCACCTCCACCAAAGTCTGAACAGGGTCGCACTCAATTATGAATATGCTCTTTAGGAGACTAGCTGCTAGTTACCTGTAGTCCTATTAGTTGAAGTGGTGCGTCTGCCCTTGTGGGTCCCTCCAACCGTAGAGGCTGGTCTAGAGGGTGTAGCTGAAAGCAATACCCATGTTGTTGATGGTGGACCTGATTGTGCTCTCCTTGTCTCTGCTGATGCCATAGGTGCAATCTTGATAACTGAACCTAGGCTCCAATTTTTTCATGACGATGGACAGCAGTTTAACATCTTCTCTTTCGTTGTCCTTGCAGGAGAAGAAGAAGGAGTTGAGTCTAGCTACACGAGGAGGTACTTTTTGCCGTGGCCGTGGAGATCGATCATATACTTAATCTTCTGGCTCTTGGTTATCTGGTAAATCAGCTGTTTGATTTTTACAGTTTCTGGGGTAAGTTACTAGAGTGATGCGAGTAGTACCTTGATGATGTAGTCTCCCCACTGTCTGTTGAGGTCGAGGCCTGCCATGTTGCACCGGGAGCTGCCGTGAATGACTCCGTCAGGATTGACCATCGGTACCACAACAAAATCATACAATTCCAGCAAATTCTCAGTTATTTTGTTGCACTCTGCCAAGTAGTTCATCATTGCCTCTGCGATGAAGGAGCCCACAGTTTAGCAGGGGTGCTGTCTGGCCAGAACAAGGATGACCTGGCTGTTCTTTGATTATTTTTTGGTAAATTTCAGGGAGGGAAGGATGTTGTTGGCGATAGAATAGCCGATATTCTTGATCTAGATGGTACTGCATAGGACATTGGTTACACTCTCTTGCTGTTGCTGGAAGCCTGCTTGAGGCTGTCGATGGAGCTGACGAGTCTGGAGTAGGTGTAGGGCTGGTTGAGAGCAAAATACACCTCGTCGTCCTCAAAATCGCAGTCGTACTCGAAGGACAAAGAGGAGTAGCTTTCGCTGGCATGGTGGTTTCTGGGAAGGTTGATGGTGCCAAAAGTGACGCCCTATCCTCCCTTGAACCACCCCCTGCCCTCAAACTGCCTTTTTCTAGCCGAAAATATTGAGATCAGCATTCCCTGGCTGAAAAAGCTGGTCTTTTTTATGAAGTTGACGATGGTGAACCTTCTTCTACCCCTTTCCCTGTTCTTTAGCCTAAAAAAAAACCAATTATTGTAACCGTATGTGTTGAGGTCATTTTCGATAAGCAAATAGTACTCCTTCTCCTCATCCCCGTTCACATAGGCCCTGCAAATATTGCCTGCCTCAAAGTCAGAGTCTATGGAGTCTTACCACTTCTCAAAATTGTGCCTGTCCTCCTCAAGCTCCTTGAAAGATTTCCAGTTGTAATCCACCAAAGCATCGATTGGCTTCACTCGCCCCTGAAAACTTCTAGAGTCTCCCCTACAGGCTTCCAGCCGGTTGTAGACACACCGGAACTTCTTTTTGCTGAAGTACTGCTCTAAGCTCAGATTTCCTTTGTTGACCACTTTCAGTTTGAGCTTGAAGGGGTCAGCATGATAGGGGAACTATAGGCACTGCTAATTTAGGGTCTTGTGGAGGAGGTAGAAGGGCCGTTACAGGTGGAATGTCCTAGGAGCCATATTTTATGGCCTCCTGGTTGTCCTGAGTTCATTGGGTGGCAGGTGCACGTTGAAATTTTGGCTGAGATTTACTGTTATCTCCTAGTTGTTATGGACTAGTTATTATGGCTCCTGCTCGAAGAAGCACTCTTAGCCCTCGTCTTCTTTATTATCCCTCATTAATAATTATAATAGCAGGAGAAGGGAGGAAGAGGGAAGGGAGATGGGAGGGTGAAAGGGACCAGTGAGTGTCTGGGAGTATAGGTTATATAAGGAATTAGAATCACTAATTTCCGGCCTTATAAATTATTGTTTGAGGACAGAGATGCAAGAGCCCTCCTTCGACTAGGACCTCATCGCCATCAAACCCAGAGATTACAAATGCCCCTGCGGTAAAACCTACCTCAGCTACGCAGCCCTATTCACTCACATCAAGCAGAAGCACGACGGAACAGTATATCTCCTCCTATACAGGCACCCGGTAAAATAATAAAGCCTCCTTCCCTCCACTAAAAAAGAGGTCGGCCGCCAGTCAAGCCAAAAACCGACAAAAAGGAGCCCGAAAGAGGAGCATAGACATAGGCTCCTCAAAACAGCAGTGACCCTTTGTTTCCTCCGGAGTCAGCAGAGGATCGGCTACGACGGGAGGCCGGAGCTGAGAGGGCCATATTAGAACTGGCGGACTTGCTGAGTTCGATGCCAGATGAACCTCTAAACAAGACCTACCTGAACGAGATCGAGGTATTTTCATAGATGAACGTGTACCTAAACACAAGGACGGTGCCTGTCAGCTACGCAAACGGGAATATATGCATCGCTGACGGTTTCATCGAGTTCGCCCACCTGGTGTGCTCAAGGGTCATTTGGTCCAAGTTCGAGCCCTTCTACCTGCTGTTCATGCTCTTTTTGCAGTACATAATAGACGAGGAGAATAGCAAGAAGTGCCTGAGCGAGTCGAACATGGACCTCTTCTGCTAGTACGTCAACGAGTACGTGGAAGATCACATGTTGGAGATGGCGGAGTACTACCAGTTTGAGAGTCACTGGTTGGTCCAGAAGGCCAACAGCGTGAAGGTCTTCTACTACTTCTTTGAGTGGTGCACTGGCAAAAGGTACATCACCTACAAGATCAACATGAACAAGGAGGAGGTCCACAACCCCGAAGAACACCCCTGATTCTTTACTTACCTTGCCGATACAATGATTCTTTACTTACCTTTTCCACTATACCTCAATGCCCCAATACCCCAATCACCCGATACACCCTAAACTCCTGCTAAAAAACTTCAATAAGCCTGGTTATAAATGCTGTTATAGCTATTTACTGTTTGGAGTACCTGGCTGAGGTTCGATATAAACATTCATATTCCAACATGTTCGACTAAAAGATCACCAACTTCGGCGACCTTCCACTCCCAGGTACCCCTTTCAGCACCCAGACGCACAGCGGAAAAGAACAGATATCCTGTGCACCATCGTCGGAGGAGCATTCGCATTGACCATGCTCATCATCGCATGCATCTTCTTTAATCAAAGTACCCTCAAGCCCATACAGCCCACCTCGTCGATACTAACTACCCCACTGACTCTGACTGGATAGCCTGCGGAACAGGGGTCAACAGCAACTACCCTTTTGTCTACTTCCCTAACGTCACCGATATCAATGCAGTAAGCCCCAGTCAATGCAGAGAGTATGCGTCAGTGTTTGTCCAACCTCAGGAGCCAGCCAACTGATCTGTCGACCCAACTCAGTCGTCAACACCTGCACAGTCACTCCCATTTATCCATCACAAGTGAGTCACTTCCGATTGGGAGGAGTCTGCACTCCAACCAACACCTCAGCAGAGCAGGTCCTTATTCAGACAACCAACCTGCAAGCCAAACAGAACTTTGTCTTCATCTTTGACAGCGTAAAGATCAGTTTGCTGGTAGGTCTTGGGCTAGGGGTGTTGTGGGTGCTGTTCGTGCAGTGTCTGCCTCGAGGAGTGGCAGGAGTGGTCACTATTTTGGCCATATTGGCTCTCGGGATGCTGGGAATAATGGCTTTGGCGGGCAAGATAGCAGGGACCCTTCCTGTGGTGACTTTGCTGGTGGGGTTCATACTGATTGGAGTAGCCATCATGTTCGCCTGCTTTTTATGCTTCTACAGAATGAGGAACAAGCTGGTGCCTATCTTTCTGGAGTGGTCCTCGAAGTTCTTCAAAGAGGGGTGTCTCTATTTCGTCATCGCCTTCATTTTTGTCGGGCTGACCTTTGGACTGATTGCCCTTTGCCTGTTCCAACACCTAGCCTACATCAGCCACAGTACTCCTATTCAGGTTCAAGGAGATATCTATCTTCAGCTGGTTCCAAACTACCTCCTCTTCGTCCTCAATCTTATCTAGTTCATCTGGGGATTACAGTTCCTCAAAGATGCATGTACTCCTATCTCTACTCAGTTAATTTCATCACATCCGGCCTAGCTACCCAGTGGTACACCTCAAAGGAAGTGTCGGCTGTTACGATAACCAAGAGACTACTGATGTACCACTTCGGGTCAGTAGTGGGAGGTTCCTTCCTGAACGGATTCTTTAACCTGGTAAACTTTGTCTTGGAGTCAGTGAGGTGCTACAGGGATGGGGCATGTCCACTGATGGCTCCTTGCTATTAAGGTTGTTGTGGGTGCAATAGGAATCTTTTCGAGCTGGTGAGGACCGATGTCTATGCCTACATCAACCTGACCGGAATAGCTCAGTGCAATGCTGCCAGGAACTGCTAGTATCTCATAGAAAACTACCACCTCTTTGTTGGTTGCCAGTCGCTATTGTACTTCTACAGAATATCGGCCTACTGTTTCCTAGTGGGAGTGACCCTCATCATGACAATCTTCATCCAGGACGCCAAACTCAACGGACACTCCTCCGCCTACAGTCTCCTCTTCTGCCTCCTCTTCAGCTTCTGTCTGTTGAACTACTTTGTCGACGTGCACCCCAACATAGCAGAGGGGCTTCAAATAAGCTTTCTGATCGAGTAGTCTCTGGATCTAGGGAAGGGGAGCTTGAGAGAAGGGGGAGTTGTGGGAACTGACAGTTTTGGCTTCAAGTACGAGATCCATGCGATGAACAAGAGCTACAGGGACGGGAAGTTTTGCTGATAGAGTGTATAGAGTGTCTGGTGTAAATAAAGCCTATATGCTCAAGTAGGTCACAACATACGAAAAGCTATAAAGAGAAAAAAGTAATGAAAAGTGTAGCATTGTGATAGTATTGTAGGTGTGTTTGATTCTAGTGCACCAAGTCAGACTTATCAGCTTCGGATTCTCCCGACTTCCTTTATCTCTCCTATCACAATGCCCAGCTTCCTCTCGTTCTCCTTCCGATAAAATTGCTTCTCCTTCACAAATTCGTCGATCCTCTGTTCAAGGTTGCTCTCTATGCTCTTCAACTCCCCATAGCTCTCCTCGTCTTCCTTCAGCTCCCCGATCCTCTCGAATATCCGGTTCACCATCAGCAAGTCCTCATTCTAGCAAAAAAGGTCAAACTCTAGCTCCTCAAGGTTAGATAGATTCTGGCCCTGCTCCTAATCGTGTCTTCCCAGCATTCTTGTGTACTCTTACAATCTCTGGGTGGAGAACTCACTGCTGAGGAACATATTGTTGTGGATCCTTTCCTCTCTAAGCAGGTCTATCAGCTGCCTGCACTTGACATATAGGCTCTATAGCCTGCCCTTTAGCTGACCTATTTTGGCCTCCACTTCAGAGTACTTGCTCTCCTTGCCCATTGAAAAGTACCCTTTGAGCTTGTTCCAGCTTAAGTTGAAGTATCCCTTGCTGCCCTTCTCGATCTGCTTCCGGGCCTCGAATTACTTCCCAGGTGAGAGAAAGATCTTCATTTATGAGCAGAAGTCAGGGTCGAAGAGACGGTTGTTAATGACGATGTTAAAGAAGCGAGATATCATGCGGATTCTTCGCTTGATGAATTCCTCATCCTTGCTGAGAGACACTTTTGACTTCATGAAGGCGAAGAGACCGTTGGCTGGGAAGGCGGGGAAGATAAAGCCTCCCTCTTTCTTTGACAGGATCTTCATTAGTCCACATGTACCTAGAACATCATTTAAAACTCAGAGAAACGTCTCTATATTTTGCAGTAGGGCTCCCCTTGCTTCAGGACCTCAAAGCTGTAATACTGGTTCTCCATGATGCTGCGTTCACCCTAGTTTTTTATGGGAGTGATGCTCACCTCGTACTTGTTGCTATTTCTGGCCTTTGAGGGGTCAGCCACGCTCTAAATAAGTTCATACTGGCTATCGATCACTTCGAACTCATCATCTTCTGGGACTTCCATATGGCAGTATTATATGTATGACGGGTATAATAGTTATAATATGTGAGAAGAGAGGTGATAGGCTCCGAATATCATAGCTTGGGGGTCACTTTGTCGAGAATTCCGGGGAAGGCGACTGCCAAGACCTGTTTTATGTCCTTGACTGGATAGAACTCCACGTCCTTCTTAAGGTTCTCGTCTATCTTCTCCAGGTCCTTCAGATTGTCGTAGGGAATGATTATGCTGTATAAACCCACACTTACTGCTTTATACCTTCGTATATGGCGGCGATGCACTTCTCCCTTATCCCACCAACAGGTAGTACCTTTCCGCTCAAAGTAATCTCTCCAGTCATCGCTAAGTGTTCACGAGGAGGGATCCTCAGCAGAAGGGAAGCCAAGCAAGTCACGATAGTTACTCCAGCAGAAGGACCATCTTTCTTGGTTGCACCTTAAGGGAAGTGAATGTGCAGAGATATCTACTATAGGTACTTTATCTTCTATGAATAAGTCAGCTCCTGACTAAGACTACCGGTAATGCCAATGGCGTCGAGGTGGCTCTTTATCCATGAAAAGGCAATGTCGACGCTTTACCTCATCACATCTCCCAGCTGCCCAGTTACCTGGATCTTCTGTCGGCTGCTGCGGTACTGGATTGATTCCACAGTGAGGACCTTACCTCCCATTTGAGTCCAAGCCAAACCGTTGACCACTCCAACACCTCCCCACAAATTGTTCTTGTACCTCTTCCCAAGGTAGTCCTCCACCTTCTCCCTGGTTATCGTGTCCTTCTCACCCTTTCTTACTACCTTCCTGCATATCTTGGCGTACTTCCTTTCCAGATCCCTCACACCCAGCTCCCCAGAGTATTTAATTATCTATCGGATTCCATCAGGCTTGAACTCGACCAGCCCTTCGGCACCGTTCTCCCTCAGCTGAATTGGAATCAGATGGTTGACTGATATCTCATACTTTTATTCGCGGGTGTACCCGGGAACTTCAATGAGTTCGAGTCTGTTGAGAAGAGGACCAGATAGTTAGAGGCTGTTGGCTGTGCAGATAAACATCACCTTTGAAAGGTCGACGGGAAGACCCACATAATGGTCCACAAATGAGCTGTTCTGAGAAGGGTCCAGGATTTAAAGCAGAGCATGTTCAGGATCTCCTTTGTAGCTTTTTCCTAGTTTCTATATTTCATCGAGCAGAATGACTGGATTGTTGGACTTTGCCTTGATCAGGGCCCTCACTATGACTCCGGGCATTGCGGCAACGTAGGTTCTCCTGTGTCCTCTGAGCTCAGCCTCGTCACTCATGCCCCCTAAGGACACTCGAGTGAACTCCTTCCCGAGGGCCTTGGCTATAGATTTGGTGATGGAGGTTTTCCCGACACCTGGAGGACCGTGCAGGCAAATGATGTTTCCCTTGGAATTTCCATTTCGGAACTTCACTGCTAGGAACTCCAGGATCCTTTCCTTAACCTATTTGAGGCCAGTGTGGTCCTCCTGCAGGATCTTTTCAGCCAGAGAGATATCCTTAACCTCCTCGCTGGACTCGAGCCAAGGGATCTCAAGGAGAGTTTCGATGTATTTTTGAGAAACTGCCCTTTGTGACTCTCCTCCCTGCCTTTTCATTTCTTTCTCTATCTCAGCCTTGACGTTCTCAGGTAATTTTTTGTCCTTCATTTTGTCCTGAAGTTCTTTGTTGGAGTCGTCGCGATCGAGTCCATCGAAGATGCTTCTAGGGACGTTAAGCCTTTTTTTTGCCTGATTTTTGCTGTACATCTATTGGCGGACCTTGTCCTAGATTCCAAAAACACTTTTCATGCTTTCTGTTCTTTCATTGATGGCCTTCATAAGGTACTCGATGCGAGAGTCTATCTTTTGGTATTGTAGGAATTTCAACTTTTCAATGAAGGGGAGCTCTATCTAGTCTATGGCCTTGAATATGATCTTGTTGAGGCTCGTCTCGCTTTCCAGCTTGTCCTTCGCGATGTCGGCCTCGATGTTCTTGAGCTTGCAGTCGTAGTATACTTTAAGCTCCTTCTTTATGTTCTCCAAGTATTTCTTCTGCTCGTTGCTGGTTATGGCCTTCGGAACCTCGTCGGCATATATCTCGATGGTAGCCAGGTACTTCCCGTCAGTCTTCGTCATGCTAACTATCTTGAACCTACATTAACACCCATCTACCTTGCGAAGGCTAGGCCCAGATAGTTTACGTTGTACACCTTCGTCTTTTCAAATATCTGGTAGCCTGCCACTACGTCTGACTTCTGGATCTTCAAAAGGGTCCCATATCTCGACAACCCCTCTATTTGCTCGACAGCCCTGTGTTATTTGAATTCGTCGAGTTTGGTTGCGAATCCGATAAGGTTATCATATATTTATGCTGAGTGTCGACAGTGGTACGCTGGTAGGAGTGTGAGCTGATGGTGAAGCGGTACTCGTGGTAGGGGAAGATGACCTTTCCCTCGAGAGGGTAGATGTAAATGTTTTGCTTCCTCATGACTCAAAATGTAAATTTTATTATACCCACTCATCATACGTCACATTTAACTCTCAAGCTCTCCAGTCATCAGGATTGACCTATCAGGACGGTACGATCGACGGACCCTCCTTTCGGCTTAAAATAATAATAAAACCGAAAAAAGCATGCCTCCCAAGGTTCCAGAAAAGAAGGAAACCCTCAAAATCGAGGAAAGCAAACAGGAATCGCCTTCAAAGCAGGAGTAAACGAAATAGTAGGGAGCTAAACAACCCTCTCCCCTGCCTCCTCGACAGTAGAAGGAGGAATCTGGATAGGAGGAGGTAGGCATTTGAATATGGCAGGTGAGTGACGAAGCTAGCAAGCGCAAGAAGCAGGCTGAGATGTTCAAGAAGTACCTGGACCAGACGGGCATAGCGATGGCCTTCCAGGTTATTTTTGCCGAGATTTTGGACAAGAAGATTGAGGAGTCCAAGTTGTTTGGGTACACCGCCATGCGTTTGCGTCAAATTGGCTAGGACCTCTAGAAGATAAAGATGGTAATTGATGTTCTATGCAGAACAAGAAGTGATATGTGCTGTATGCTTCGAACTCCTTTTGTCTTAGACCTGAGGTCGAGCTTGAGGTCGTTGAAGGTCACTCGAAAGGACCCTCGTCGATAAAAGACACTCAGGTCGAGGATTAAGGGCATATAATTATAGAAATTTAGAATTGTAGTATATCAAACGAGACCCTGCCGCATCAAATATTGCTAGGGATACAGCCTGATGCAGGAATGTCGTCTATGTGCCGGTCCGCTCTTTTCTCCCACTCCTAGCAGAAGGTTGCTCCTGTTGGAAAGAGGACTGGCTTCGGTGGTGGTCCGTTGATGAATATAGTTACTTCGTTTGTGTTGGCGAGGCATCGAGGTGTCCACCGAGTCTTTGTAGTGCTTTCGGAAGTGCTTCTTTTCTATGGGCTTGTTGAAGTTTTGGTGAGCGAAAACCGACTAGTTGAAGTGCTTTTTGGAGGCCTTGTCGGAGGGTGAGTGAGGGGTAAGGATGTTGGTGGGCTTGTTTTTTTGGAGGAACTGTTTTTTTTGGGAGGTGGACTTTGTTTAACAGTAGAAGGGCTGCTGCCTTTTTGCTTGCCTCAGTTCGAGTTTGATTTGGTTGGTGAGGATGTACAGCTCGGCAATTTTCTTTTTGGTATTGCTCTCCATCAATAAAATATAATGTCCACAAGTATATTTATTAGACAGGAGGCACAGCTCTCCCTTTCAACAGCTAACATTCAATGGCGAAAGACCTGACTACTTCAAATATCTCCTTTCATTTAGCTGCAATTGAAATATTCTCTTCTTTTTCTTTGAGATACTGCAATAATCTCCTGTTTGAGATACAGGAGGGATGATTCCTTCTTTACTTGCTGCTCATAATTCTTCATTTTATTGAGATAATGGAGATAGCAGGTCAAAGAGTTATATAAGTTGACAGGAACAATGATTGTCAGCGAACAGGTCGTCAGGCCCAGCATCCTACAGGCCATCAGCCACCGGTAAGGAAACCCTTATCTTAGCAATGAGGAAAGGAGAAAAATGGGAAGGTCAGAGCTGCTTAAGCTCATCAGATAAGACACCACCCTCTAGTCAGCCTCAACCATCCAGCAAGTCATCGACCTTTTCCGGCAAAAGTACCTCAAAAGTTCAGACCTTAACAAAAAAATAGTGGGTCTCTAGGCAATGGTAACCGTCCTGACAGCAATCGAGTTCAATCAGTAAATCCAAAACAAGTTTGAGAGCGTGGTAATCGGAAACATACTGGAGTGCCTGATGGACAATGAGTCTCGCATCCGGTCGATCACCTTCTAAAAAATATTCGAAATTCTGCAGTTGTTTAGGGGAGAGTTCATGAGAATGTTCAACCAGATATTTGAGAAAATAATTGGGTGCATCAACGACACCTAACAGATAGTCAAAAACAGCTGTGAGTTCGTCGACCGGAAGATGAAGGACCTCTTTCACGAGAACCATGACAATCCCGACTTCGACATAAGACAGTTGGTGGGGATAATAAAGTCAAAGGTGAAAACCCTCAACATCGAGGTTAGAAGGTACCTAATCGGCTGGATCAACTAGTTTCTAGAACTAGACCTCATCGTTCACGTCGGGTAGTTCCTCGAGGACCTCCTTCTAATGAGCAGCAACAACGAAATATAAAACAATGTCTATGAGTGTATGGCCAATTTCGAAATGGTCATCAAACAAAAGTTCTACGATAAGTCTCTTGAAAAAGAGGTCTCCATCGGATTCATCAACGACCTATTCACCAACCTCATCAGGGTAGCCAATTCCAAATGCCCCTCGAAGACTAAACTAGAGGCTCTCAAGTGGTTCAAACTCTTCTTCGTTTTCTTCAGTCAGCAGGTCGAGTCCGACCTTCCTCGCGTCGGATAAAGGTTCTTCTTCAAGAAAATAGTCATAGAGAGGTTCGATTAAATTCTCGAGCCGATTTTACTGCTGATGTCACACGAGGAGGAGGAGGTCAGGAAGGAGAGTATCTATGTAAACGAGATTCTGAGGGACAGCATTGAGAAGGTGGACAAGGAGACCCCCATAAACATAATAAAGATAGTTCCTTTGCTGAAAGAGGCTCTGGGGGAGAAGAAGGCCAGTAACACCTCCGAGTATGCCCTGAATTGGATGCGTTTCATGCTCCAGAACTACGAGGGGAAGATCATACCGGGAATGATGGAAGTAGTTTCCCAGGTCATGGAAAAGATCTACGAGGGAAGTGCCAAGAACATCTACGAGATAATAGAAATCATGAAGTCAAAGTAGGACTACTTCGAGCTGATGATCGAAAAAATGCTACAATTTCTCAACCGGAAAATTTGGGAGCAGGAAGACAGAACATAGCTGATGCTCAAAAAATTTGTCAACCCCAAGGACATCGCCCTTCTTTGGACCTCAGTCTGCAAGCACATAGAAAAATACCTCGACCAGTCGCTCTTCATGTACGAGATAGCCTCCGCCCTCAACAGCATCATCATCCATGAAGCCAACATGAAAACAGTCAGGTAAGAGTGAGTAAACCTAGGTACCCATGACCTCACGCAGGTACCACGATTTAGCCATTTAGGTACTTCTTGACCAACTGGGCGGCCCCCAACTACGTCCTCTACTATCTTAGAATGTTCAAAATACTGAAGTACAACCCTCCAGCAGCTCTCTCTCTCTGCTTCCTATCCGAGCAATATGAGCTGGCATTCAAGATAATAGGAACTCTGACCGGGAAAAGGTAGATAAACAGCAAGGTGCTGATAGGTCTGTGCAAGCTGGTCAGTCAGCTGGAGTCTCCCGCCTTCGTCTGTAGCCGTGTTGTTAGTTAGCTATGAGGATGCACATTTTGGAGCAGGACGACGAGTACCTGATGGAAAGCCTCTACAGCCTGTTGATGATTCTACCGCAGGGGAAAATATTCAACATGCTTCGGAAGCGGTTAGACTCTGGAGGGATAATAAGCAAGGACTCCAAGATCCACATCATAAAGAAGCACAGCCAGCTCAAGAACCCGATCAACATCTAAGAGCTGTTCGAGGAGTATAAAGAAGTCTACGGTCTCAAGTGATGGCTTGTATCCTCACCTTCCTCATTAACTACCGCCTCCCATCCAATTTCTGAATAGCCTCACTCCCAGGATTAATTGCTTCAGAGTTGCCTCCTCCTGCACATCTTCTATGCAAATGATTCCTGGATTATTGATGTCCCTGTCCCCGCAGATGCCTCTAATGAGTACAGTATATCACAGTATATCGGATTGCACTATGTTTCTTTTATAATAAAAATGAAGTTTTGCCCACTTTGCTTCAAACTCCTCCTTATATAAAGTTCCACACATGGCTACAGACTTATCTGCAAACTCTGCAGGTACTTTTTTCCCCTCACCCGTCCTCAAACAATCGTCATCCAGTACGCCAAAGAGGCCAAACTATAAGTCGTCGAGCAGAACCAGGAGGTAAAGGAGTTGCCCATCACCAAGGCCCTATGTCCGAAGTGTGAACATGACAAGGCCTACTACGAAGAGCGGCAAACCCGGTCTGCAGACGAGGCATCGACTCTCTTCTTCACCTGTGTCGACTGCGGTCATAAGTGGAATTAAAATTGATATCTGTAGAGGTAACTAACGACAAGTCTCAAAATATGTAGTAAGTCAGTGATAGGGATGGCAAGTTATGTGGTCGGTCGATCAGAGGAGGAATAAGATAGTAGTCGATCAGAGGAACTTTATGGAGTCGTTGATGGTATCCAGACTGTAGAAGCTGTATAGGTTTTACCCGATTTCAATAATTTCTTTGACCTCCAGTCGACTGTCTAACTTCTTGCTCTCGTTCTCGATCTTCAGAATTTTCCTTAGGGCTAGATACTTGAAGCTGATGTTATCTCCCTCGCTGAAGCTGAAGTTGCTCTGAGTTATATGTCACTGTTACCCTGCGGATAAGTTTGTACTTGTTCTCGTTGGACTATTTTTTTTTAATCTCCCCAAAGCGGTTGATGACGAAGTCGACTGAGTTCGTGCACAGAGAGGAGCAGATGCCTATCAGAAGGTTTCCCTTGAGGTTGCTGACGTTGATCCTCCATTGGAACCCCACAGGTGATTCTGTTTTGATGGAGGAGGTGAGGTAAAAGTGCAAAAAATCATACTTCTCCTTGACCTGGTTCCATGAGGATTTAATGAGTTTGGCCTCCTGGCTGTTGAACTGAAAGTTGAAAGGAAAGGAGCTGTAAAACTCAATGTGCAGAGGAATCGTCTCTCCCTTTATTATCTTCTCTATTATATTCTCGTAGGATGTCAACCTCGATCGAAGCTGATCGAGCTCCCCTTCAAGCCCCTTTATCTGGCTGGTCTTAGCTCTCAGCAAAATCTCAAGGCAGGAAGTCTATGTGTGCTCTTTCCTAAATTATGACTGAGGCAATCTTGTGTGACATTTCTGGCACTCGACGATTATGAACTCACACTGCCTTTGGTGGTCCTCAATCTCCTTTTGGAGAAATTGCTGATGGCACCCCTCACACTGGATCTCTGGGTTAGACGCGGCTTACTTCTGTAGGTGCAGCCTAGTGTATGCTTAAGATAAGAATCGTAGGGAATTACCTGTACGCACCCAAAAGAGTGGTAAGGGCACTTGAGATGTATTTAGGAGAGAAGGTTGTTAATCAGAGGAATAGAGGTTTTCTGGAAGACGTTGTGACATTTGGGGCACTTCTTGATGGTTTCACTCGTCAGTTCCCCCATGCTTTCCTCCTCGATCTCGACATTGTTGGGCTCATAGTTGCCCACGCAGTATTCACAAAAGTTAGCAAAGCAGTTCTGTTGGCTGCAGGCGACGGCCTTCCAGATAATCTGATTGCAGATGAAGCCTATGTTGCATCAACTGTACAGGCAAGGTGCTCCGTTTAAATCTTCGACTTGATAACGTACTTCCGAGGTATCCCCCTTATAAACATCTGTCGCTCCTAGGACAGAAATTGACTTTCAGATTCCTAAAGCCCTTATTTTTTGTGACTCTCCATTATTATTACATAAAAATTAAAGAGTTTTCCTGGCGATACAAGGGTCTGTTGTTTCCTGATGCTAATGACCTTTAAATGTAGAGACCCTGGGGACCTTCTTTAAAGATGCATGCACAAGGTCTATCAAAATGCTTTGCTTCGTCAGCCACCTCTACTTAGAATGATAGACCAACCAGCTCAGCAAAATAAGAGCGAGCCAACGAGCAAAAAGATCAAGTGTTCACTGATGTTTATGAGCAATAATTCAAGGGTATCAGTGAAAGCGAATTTATATCAATGTCATAATAACTGACATCATTCTGCCGCATGTTCTGGTAACCGAAGAATCAGCACCATTTCGTCAGGCTTGGCAAAGGTGGCGAAGGCCGACCGTCCATTGATATTTAGCTTGGTGTAGTCTGTGTAGTAGTATACCTTCTTGTGATGACTCTCCTGGTTCTTGACAGCCTTTATCCCCAAACATACAATCTATCCAATTTCGTTGACGAATATTCGTATCTGATTCCCAAATTCGTCCCTCATGAGCTTTCGACACTTAACACAGACATGCTGCTTGCCATAGAAGTCAACCGAAATATTTTCAGGGGAAAAACAGATAGGACAACTAGCTAGGAACATTGTTACCAGTCCCCAACGTTAGGGTTCATTTCGAATATTTGTTTGCTCTTGCGGATTTTGAGCTTAGAAGGAGCTTTCGCATATGTTCTGGTATCTGCTTTTTCGATGTTGTGGGAGGGGAGATAGACGACCTGGGGTTGATCTGCTCGCAGTTATTATGGGAGTTATTTTGTGAGGAGGTGATAGTGCCTGTTGATCAGGTAGCTGAGCATATGGAC
>Ga0100381_1001256_pt1 | contig 24130 bp, 25 predicted proteins | sample CryGeymeta201505_FD_80416 | JGI IMG/M metagenome (GOLD analysis project Ga0100381, IMG submission 80416) | Groundwater microbial communities from Crystal Geyser aquifers in Utah, USA - Crystal Geyser metaG 2015-05 | ecosystem: Environmental > Aquatic > Deep subsurface > Groundwater | place: USA...
TGAGGACCGCGCCATGCGCGACTTCCGCCGCCACGCCACCTGGTACACCAAAGGCTTCCGCGGCAGCGCCGCCTTGCGCCAGAAGCTGATGCGCGTGACGACCCTCGAGGGCCTCCAAGCGAGCCTGCCACCATGGACGCGGACGAGCCCTTCCCCGAGCACGCCATGCGCGTGCCACGCGGCAAGACCGCCGGCCGCCAGCAGGTCACCCTGCCCGAAGGCTTCCTCGACGATGACGGCCCGCTGCCGGAGGACGCCGGCCTCGCAGTCAGCGGCGGCTGACGTCAGGGCCACTGCTCGTCCCTTTCGTCACCAGGACGAAGCGGCTCTCGTCAGCGTCCGAAGGGAAATAAACTGATCGCCTTCCTGCGTCGAGGCGCCCCGCGGAGAAGGCGCGAGGAGCGAACATACCGGGGGTATGTGAGCGACGAGCAACGAAGAGCGGGGATGGATCGGCGCAGGAAGGCCAGTCACATTTCGCGCCGGACGCTCAGCCGAGCTTGCGCGTGAGGCGCGCCACGCGATGGGCCGAAGCCTCTTGGCCTTCACATTCTTCGGCCAGGCGCGCGTGGTGCAGCGCGGCGGCGAGATCCTTGGTCTGATGCTCGTGCAGCTTCGAGAGCGCGAGGTGGGCGGCCGCGCTGATGCTCTCGTCGGCGTCGAGGCCGACGGCGCGCTCGAGCGAGCGCTGACAGGCCCCGATGTCGCCTCTGCGCCGCGCCTGCCGCGCGAGCATGATCTCGGCTTCGGCGCCGACGGACTCGCTGATGCCCTGGGCCGCGCGCTGGGCGAAGCGGGCCGCGCCCGGCTCGTCGCCCGCACGGGTGAGCACTCGCGCCATGGCCAGCTCGTCCTCGGGGGCGTCGAAGTCGCGGCGCTCGCGCGCGAAGGCCGAGAGCCGTCCCAGCAGCGCCGCGAGCGCCACCAGATCGTCCTGATTGTGCCGAACGACGTCGGCCATCTCACCCTGATCGCGGCCCTTCAAGAAGTCGAAGAAGACGCGCGGGATCAAGGCTCCGTCGATGTCACCAACGCGCGCGTAGCCGAGCAGCTCGCGCTCCATGTCCTGAAGACGCGTGCGACCCAGGCGCGGCTTGAACAGCCGGCGCGAGGCGTGGAGCAGATCGAGGTGAGGCGGCAGCTTGGGCAGCGGCACGCGCGCCAGGACGAAGCGCGTGCGCAGGAGCGGCCAGTCGAAGCTCTTGCCGTTGTAGCTGACCACCATCGACGACGCGGCGATGCGCTCGGCCAGGAGCGAGAGCATGGGCGCCTCTTCGCCCAGACGACACAGGAGGCATTGCTCCACCAAGAGTTCGGCGCCGTCGAAGCGCGCGAAGCCCACGAGGAACGGAATGGTGCCCGCGCCGCCCGCAAGGCCCGTGGTCTCCGTGTCGACGTAGAGCGCGCGCTCGACGTCGAGGTCGCGGAACGCCGGATCGAGGGCGATGCTGGCGATGGCGTGGGAGGACGCGCCGCGCCCCGCCTCCACTTCCGCGTCGCCATGACGCGCGTCGGCTTCGTAGCGTCGCTCCACGATCTGAATCGAACCGTGGGCCGTCTGGCGTCGCTCGCCAGGCACGGGCGCGGGCTCCGTGCGCACGACCTCGCGCCGACCATGACGCGCCTCCATCTGCTTCAAGGTCGCACGGAGCTGACCGAGCACGGCGCTCTTCTGCTCCTCGGGAGGCGACGCGGCAGGCGACGCGGGATCCGGCGTCGGCGCAATCTCGGCGCGCGCAGCCTCCAGACGCTTCAAGTTGCGACGCAAGCTCATCGCAACAGCCTAGTGCAGCCCGCGTTCCGTGCGAGCAGGGGACGAGCCGGGGTCGAACGTCTGCGCCATGGACGCTTCAATGCAGCGAGGGAACGGCGAGGGCCTTCAAGATGCGCAAGAGACGCGCGCGACGCCCGTAGCTGGCCAGGGGCTGCGCCACGTCCTGGGCACCACCGGGCACCAGCGATCCCGCTGCCAGCATCGAGGGCATCTCTCCCACGGGCGGGCCGATGCACGCGGGGCAGCCGTCGTCGCAGGGGCAGCTCACCACCAACGCGCTGGCGTTGCGCAAGAGCGCCTCACGCTCCTCGTACAGACGCGGCGCCAAGCCGATGCCGCCTGGCACGGAGTCGTAGAGGAAGAGGGTCGGGTCGAAGCCGGGTCCCCCACCCTTCTTCGGCGGGCCACCCTCTTCGTCGCGATCCCCGAGCGCGCGTCCGAGGTCGCGCAGATCGACCATCAAGCCCACGGCCGCCACCAACTGCATGGCCTTGCCCAAGCCACGCAGCGCGTCGATCACCAGAGCGCGCGGCTCCTCCAGGGAGCGCACGAAGTCCTCGGGGAAGGTCAGCCAGTAGCCGCTGGTGTGCATCTGGATCTCGGGCAGGTGCACGTCGCTATAGTTTATGTTCTCGTGCGTGTGGAACTTGATCTTTTTGTAGCCCACGACCTTCGAGACGACGCTCACCTCGCCCAGCCCGGCGGTCAGGCTCGCGCCCGGGAGTGCCAGCTGCGCGGACTCGTCCTCGGCGATCACGGCCACGCGCGTATGCGTCATGGCGGTGGTGTAGTAGTCGGGCGCGACCTTGCGCACGAAGGCCTTGTGGTTCTCGTAGTCGAGGCGCTCGACCTGATACTGCGCGCCGTCGTCCTGATAGATGGCCTGCTCGTGCAGCATGGTGTGGGCGCTGTGCCAATCCATCTCCGCCAAGGTGATGTCCTGATCCACCTCGATGATCACGAAGTTGTCCCAGCTCGCGCTGCGCAGGGAGACGTCGGCCGCGGGGTAGGACTCGGCGGCCCAATGCCACGTCTTCACCCCGGAGGGTGAAGTGCCCACGTGCAAGAGCTCGCCTCGGGCCAGAAAGTCCAGCGCCTCGCCCGCGCTCTCGGGATCGAGATCGCCGAAGCGCTCACCCTCCTCGAAGGGCAGCTCGAAGGCCGCGCACTTCAGGTGCATCAGCAGGATCTCGACGTTGTCGGGATCGATGCGAGCCTCCTCCACGGGACCCTCGAGCAGCCTGCGCGGCGCGGCGGCGAAGTACTGATCCACCGGCGCGCTCGAGGTGACGAGCACGCTCAGGGACTGGCCCGAGCGTCGACCGGCGCGACCGAAGCGCTGCCATGTGCCGGCCAGCGTGCCCGGGTAGCCCGCGCATACGACGGCGTCGAGGGCGCCGATGTCGATGCCCAGCTCGAGCGCGCTGGTGGCGACGACGCAGCGCACGGATCCGTCGCGCAGACCGGCCTCGATCGCTCTTCGCGCCTTGGGCAGGTAGCCGCCGCGGTAGGCCTTGATGGCCTCGGCGGGGATCTTCTCCTTGGCCAGGCGATCGCGCAGGTACTTGAGCATCACCTCGACCGTGCTGCGGCTGTTGCCGAAGACCAGCGTGGGCACGCCATGGGAGACGAGATCCGCGGCGATGCGCACGGCGCGCTTCACGTAGCTGCCACGGATGCCGAGCTCGGCGTTCACCACGGGAGGGTTGTGCACGAGCACGCGACGACTGCCCGCTGGCGCGCCGCTCTTGTCCACCAAGGCGACGTCTCGCCCCACGATGCGCGAGGCATGCTCGCGCGGGTTTCCGATCGTGGCCGACGACAGCAAGTAGATGGGCGCGGCGCCGTGGAAGCGCGCGATGCGATCGAGGCGGCGGATCACGTTGGCCAGGTGCGAGCCGAAGACGCCACGATAGGAGTGCAGCTCGTCGATCACGACGAAGCGCAGATCCGCGAAGAAACGCGCCCAATTCGCGTGATGCGGCAGGATGCCGGCGTGGAGCATGTCCGGGTTGGTGAGCAACAGGCCCGTGCGCTCGCGGGCTGCACGTCGCGCGTCTCCGGGGGTGTCGCCGTCGTAGGTGATGGCGCCATGGGCGAGCCCGGCGTCGCGCGCGAAGGACGAGAGGGACGCCTCCTGATCCCGCGACAGCGCCTTGGTGGGAAACAGGAAGAGCGCGCGTGCGCCCGGCTCCGAGGCCAGGCGATCGAGGATGGGCAGGTTGTAGCAGAGGCTCTTGCCCGAAGCGGTCGGCGTCGCCACCACCACGTCACGACCCGCGCGCGCCAGCTCGTAGGCCTCGGCCTGATGCGAGTACACCTGCTCGATGCCGCGCATGGCGAGAGCCTTGCGCGGGCCTTCACCGAGGGATTCAGGCAGATCCACCAACTCCGCGGGCGTCGGCGCGAGCGTCTCGTCGAGCTCCATGCGACCGAGCTGTCCGCGTTGCTCCCAAAGCTCGAGCACCGCCGCGATGCCGCGTGGCTGCTTCCAATCGTGCACGCGTCCCTCGAGGAGAGAGTGGCCTTTTTGTGCTGTGCTCATGCTCTACCTGTGGGGTCCGAAGGCGTCGACACCTGTGCCCATGTACAGCACTGTACATATGAGTCGTCGCGAGTCCAGCTCAGCGTCATCCAGCCGGACAGACCAGGGATGAGCCTTTCCAACGGAGTCTCCGGTGCTACAGAGGCGGGCATGAACTCACGCGCACGCTCTCTCCTGCTCCTCCTTCCCCTCCTCGCCGCCTGCGATCGCGGGCCCGAGATCCCGCCCAACGCCGAGGCTCCGAGCGGTCCGGTGGCGGCGCCTCGCGCGATGCCCGGCGTGATGCCTGGCGCCATGCCCGGCAGCGCGCAGGCCATGCCCGCCGGCCATCCGACCACCGGAGCCATGCCCGGCGCTGGCGCCATGCCCGGCGGCCCCGAGATCGTGGCGCCCCCGCGACCCACGCTCGATCCCGCGAACCCAGTGCTGGCCGGCGTCGCCTGGTCCGCCGCAGACGGCCTGACCTGGCGTACGCCCAGCAACAACATGCGCGCCGCCGAGTATGTGGCGACGGGGCCCGCCGGCGAAGCCGAGCTCACGGTCTACTTCTTCCCCGGCATGGGTGGATCCATCGACGACAACGTGCAGCGCTGGGTCGGCCAGTTCGTGGGCGCGGACGGTCAGCCCCTGACCGGCGTGCAGGGCGAGCCCGTGACGCTCGCGGGCCTGAGCGGGGTCAAGCTGGACGTCAGCGGGACCTACGGCGGCATGGGAGGTGGCGGAACGCCGAACCAGCGCCTGCTCGGCCTGATCGTGCAAGCGCCCACGGGCCCCGTCTTCTTCAAGTTCGTCGGCCCCGCCGCGACCGTCGCCGCCGCCCAGCCGGCCTTCAACGAGCTCGTGAACTCGATCCATCCGGCGAGCTGACGCTCAGCCCGCGAGCAGGCCGCCGTCCACGGGCAAGGAGACGCCGGTGACGAAGCTGGCGTCGAGCAGGTAGAGGGCGGCCTCCGCCACCTCCATGGGTCGTCCCAGACGCCCCAGGGGGTGAAGGCGTCGCAGCTGCTCGAGTTCTGCCTCGGTCTGTTTCGGATCGCTGCCCGGCCTGGACGCGCGGATCATGTCGGTGTCGATCACGCCGGGGCAGACGGCGTTGACGCGGATGCCGCGAGGCGCGAGCTCGAGAGCGAGGCCACGGACGCAAGCCTCGAGCCCCGCCTTGCTGATGGCGTAGGCCAAGGTGTGGGGCGCCGCGCGCTGCGCGAGCGTGCTCGTGATGGTCACGATGGATCCGCCCGCGCCCATGGCCTCCGCCGCCTGCTGAGCGAGCATGGTCGGCGCCAGCAGGTTCACCTCGAGCTGCTCACGGAGCGCGTCTTCCTCGACCTGGGGGACCGCCTGGTAGTGCACGACGCCCGCGGCGGAGACGAAGCCGTCGAGTCCGCCCAGGGCTTCGACGGCGCGGGGCACGATCTCGGAGCGAGCGGCGCGGTCGGCCAGATCGCAGACCAAGATGGTGACGCGCGCCGGCGCCTCGGCGGAGAGGCGGAGCAGCGGATCGGCGTCGCGTCCGACCACGGCCAAGGTGGCGCCACGCAGGAGCAGCTCCTGGGCGATGGCGCGGCCGATGCCACGGCTCGCGCCGGTGACGAGCACGCGACCCGCGCTGGGCGGACCCTCCACGGCTGACACTTCGGAGCTCATAGCATCCCCGCCATCGGTCCCCAGGGTGGCTCCGGCGGCACGTCCGCCGGCTCGCCTTCGACCGCGACCTCGTCGTCCGGATCGAAGCGCGGCGCGTCGACGCACAGGATGCCTTGATGCTGCTCCGTCCGGTTCTCCCAGATGTGGGCGGCGCCACGCGGCCAGCGTCGCACCGTGCCCTGTGCGACGGGCTCGCCCTGACAGCGCAGGCCCGGCGTGAGCACGAACTCCGCCTCGCGCATGGCGCGATGCACGTGCAGCGGGATGACGCCTCCGGGCGTGAGGATGAGGCGATAGATGCCCGCGTCTCGCGTCTCGTCGACCACGTCGACGAAGCCCCAGGGCTTGGTCTCACGCACGAGCTCGACCTCGTCCGCGCTGCGCGTGATCTCGAGCGAAGGCATGGCGAAGCCGCTCAAGGCGCCAGGCTTGTCCAGACGCACGCGCACGCGCTCGAGCTGCGCCCTGCCCTCGTCGGGCGCGGGCGGCGAGAGCAGAAAACGCGCGAGGCTGTGGGCCGCGGTCTCGAGCAGGCGAAAGCGCGCGCTGCGCAGCAGGAAGACCACCTGAGCCGCGACGGCGGCGTAGTCGATGGTGCGGCTGACGCGCTCACTGCGCGCGGCTTCGCGTGTGTCGAGGAAGAGCTCGAGGCTGACGCGCAGGGGTTGGGACGAGTGACGCTCGTGCGGATACATGCCGACGACGCACGCGACCTCGAGCCCTTCGATGCGCAGGCTGTCGAGCGAGGGGCTCAAGGAACCGGGACCTCGAGCCAGCTGCCGATCGTCGTGGGCGCCGTGGGGCTGTCCTCGGGCAGGCTCTGGTTGGAGAAGTCGTTGCCCATGGCGTTGCCCAGGCGAACGAAGACGCCGAGGCTGCTGCCGCTGACGGCGCCCAGCGTGGTGAGGGGGATGCGCGTCTCGCACGCGTTCGCGGAGCACACGCCGGGTGCGTCTGCCGAGCTGATCCAGGCGAAGTCGGCGATGTTCGAGGCGATGTCGCGCCAGCCGAAGGCGTCGTCGAAGCCGAAGCCCGAGTGGCTCATGACGCGCGTGCCGAAGGCGAAGTCGGCCTTGAACGCGGCCGGCGCGACCAGCGTGGAGGAGACGGCGTTGTCGAGGTTGCCCGTGGTATCCGTCAGCGTGTTCATGTCGGAGATGCCGCCGGCCGCGCCGAGGTGCGCGTCCACGTAGGCGATCATGCCGTTGGTCACCTCCATCTGGCCTTCGAGGGCGAGATAGAGCTGCTCGCCGACGACAGCGGCCCGCAGCGTGTCGAGGTGATTCAGGCCCACGCCCCAATCCGTGGCGATGGTGTCGTGCGCGACGACCGCGCCCGTCCACTCGGCGTCCGTGACCGTGCCATCGAGGGTGATGCTGAAGGTGCCCGCGTCCTCGCCCGAATCGACGACGCCGGTGTCGGCCGTGCCCGAGTCCACGACCCCGGTGTCGGCGCTTCCCGAATCGCTCGTCCCGGAGTCGGCCGGACCCGAGTCGGCCGGACCCGAGTCGGCCGGACCCGAGTCCAGGTCGCCCGAGTCGGTCACCGCCGAGTCCGTGGCGCCGGAGTCGATGGCGCTCGAGTCCGCTGCGCCGGAGTCCGTCACACTCGAGTCCCCGGGCGCGGCGGCGTCATGAAAGCCCGAAGGCCCGCCAGCGGCGCAGCCGAAAGCGAGACAAGCGAAGAGCGAGAGCGGCGAGACATGACGGAACAAGAGTGGCCTCCTCGAGACATGAGCGCGGGGATGGGGCCGCGGTCGGGGGATTGTAGCGCGTTTGGCGGAGACTCGAGCCCAGGGATGGATCTCGCCCCCGGCGAGACGCCAAGCCGCGCTTTGCGCTGCGATCTAGTGTGCTTCCGGCGGCGTGGGCGCCACGCATTGCCCGTCGCTGGCCACACGCCGTTGCAGCGCGTCGAGCTGCTGCGTGAGCGCGTCGATCTGCCGCTGCTGCGCCTGCGTCGTCGCCAGGAGCATGCTGGTGTAGCCGTAGAGATCGACCATGCGCGCCTCGGGATCCTCGGCGTAGCTGCCCGGCTGATCCTCGAGGATGAAGCCGAGGTGCGTGCGCCCGCGCAGCGCGGGATCGATGTACTCCCAGGTCGCGAGGCGCGTGCGCCGGACCTGCGCGGCCACGGCGTCGGCCTCGGCCGTGCTCAGGTAGTGGATGTCACGCTTGGCGCGGCGCGCGGACACCGGGCAACCGCCGGGCGAGCTGCTCGAGACCCACACGCCGTCCGTGCAGGTGCGCGACATGCCCGAAGCGCAGCCGTAGATGCACATCTGCGCGGGCTTGTCGCAGGCGTCGCCCAGGCGCGGGATGGCGGCCGGGCACTGGGGGTCCGCGTTGGGCGCGTCGCAATGCCAGACGGTCGGGCCGCTGCACATCACGGCCGGTCCGTCCGTGCAGTTGGTGCATTGGCAGGCGAGTCCGTCGTAGTCGCAGTAGGCGCCATCGGGCGTGCAGTCCGCGCCCGACGCGGCCTCGCGCGTGGCCGGACAGGTCACGGGCGGAAGCGTGGAGCAGCTCGGCGTGTCGATCGTCCATTGCGCCGACGTGCAGGTGGCCACGGGTCGGCACTCGACGCGCGGGTCATCGCCGTAGCCACAGGCGAGGCCCTCACGCGTGCAGGCGTCGCCCTCGGAGGGCTGCGCGACGGGACAGGGCGAGACGGCGCCGGAGTCCACGGACGAGTCGGTCGAGCCCGAATCGACGGACGAGTCGACCGGACCCGAGTCGTGTCCACCCGAGTCCGCGCTCCCGGTGTCCGCCGTTCCCGTGTCGTGTGTGCCCGAGTCCGCGGGCGTCGAGTCGTCTCCGCAGGCTCCGAGCGCGAGGGAGAACAGGACGCAGAGACCCAACCTGCCGGCCGCCGGCGTGGGCGACCCCAACGAAGCTGTCATGGAGTACCTCCGCGCGCAGCATAGCGCCGCGCCACGCGCATGACATCTCGGACGCAGCCAGTGCTCCCGTAGGCCAGGCCGGTCGTGCTATGAACTCGGCGTGACGAGCGAGAGCAAGGCGGCCCCGAGGGACGCGGACGCGAACCAGGCCCCGGGAGAATCGCCCGCGCCCAGCGTCGTCGACCGCCTCGCGGACGGCCTCTTCCAGCTCGTGCTCTCGCCCTTCGTGGAAATAGGCGCGCTCTTCACCGTGCTCTGGCAGACGCTGGTCCAGGCCGTGCGCCCGCCCTATCGCGTTCGCCTGCTGTTGGCGTCGGCCGAGTTCATCGGCGTAGGCTCCATCTTCCTGGTGTCGCTCACGGCCTTCTTCATCGGCGCCGTGCTCAGCCTGCAGCTGGTCGACGGCTTCCGCGACTTCGGCGCCCAGAGCCAGACCGGTGCCGTGGTCGGCCTGGGCATGGCGCGCGAGCTCGCGCCCGTGTTCACGGCGCTGATGGTCTCGAGCCGCGCCGGCAGCGCGATCACGACCGAGCTCGGCTCGATGCGCGTGTCGAGCCAGATCGACGCCCTGGTCACCATGGCCGTGAACCCGATCCAGTACCTGGTGGTGCCGCGCGTGCTGGCCGGCCTGGTCACCGTGCCCATCCTGACCCTGGTCTTCGACGTGGTCGGCATGTTCGGCGCCTACCTCGTGGGCGTGCACCTGATGGGCCTCGACCCGGGCGTCTTCATGGAGCGCATGCGCTGGCTGGTGGATTGGGACGACGTGCGGCAGGGCCTGATCAAGGCCGCCATCTTCGGCTTCACCATCGCGCTCGTCGCCTGTCGTCAGGGCTTCCACGCCTCGGGCGGCGCCGCGGGCGTCGGCCAAGCCACCAACCGCTCCGTGGTTCAGAACGCCATCGCGATCCTGGCGCTGGACTACGTCGTGACGGCGGTGATCCTCGGGCAGGGCCTGTGAAGCGCCTCTTCGGCGGCCTGGGCCAGGCGTCGACGCCGGTCGAGACTCCAGAGGCGCGCGCGGACGCGGTTCAGATCCGCATCCAGGACCTGCACAAGAGCTACGGCACCCACGAGGTGCTCAAGGGGCTCAGCTTCGACATCCGGCGCGGGAAGGTGAACCACATCATCGGCCCCTCGGGCTCGGGCAAGACCGTGTTGATGCGTCAGCTCGTACGCCTCGAGTCGCCTGACTCGGGTCAGATCCTGGTCGACGGCGTCGACTGGGCGACCCTGCACGGCCTTACGCTGGACCGCATGCGCATCAAGTTCGGCATGGTCTTCCAGATGTCCGCGCTCTTCGACTCGATGACCGTGTTCGAGAACGTGGCCTTCCCGTTGGTCGAACACACCAGCATGAGCAAGCAGGAGATCCGCGAGCGCGTCATGGACAGGCTCGGGATCCTCGGGGTGGCAGCGGCCGCCAACAAGTCTCCGGCGGAGCTCAGCGGCGGCATGCAGAAGCGCGTGGCCGTGGCGCGCGCGCTGGTGCGCGAGAGTGAGGTCTTGATCTACGACGAGCCCACGACGGGCCTCGATCCGCTCACGACCCAGACCGTAGACGAGCTCATCCTGGAGACGGGCGAGCGCTTCGGTGTGACCTCCATCGTGATCAGTCACGACATGGCCAGCGTCTTCCGCATCGCGGACCGCATCACCTTCCTCAACTTTGGTCGCGTCGAGGCCACGGGTACGCCCGCGGAGCTGCTCGAGACCCTCGAGCCGGCCACCCTCGCCTTCATCAAGGCCTCGGGCGTGAGCCAAGACATCCTCGACGAGCGCAGCCGAAACGGCTGAGAGAGAGCCCCGCGATGCGACAGCACCCCATCGGCTCACGACGCTTCACCCTCCGGTCGAGGGCGTGGCTCGTCCCGCTCTTGTCGCTCGGGCTGGGTGCCTGCGGGGGCGGCCCCACGGCTCAGGACTACGCGCTCGTCGACGGCACGCACATTCACGTGGGCGCGGACGGATCCATGGGCATCACGCGCCATGGCGCGACGCTGCTGCGCACGGACGGCCCCATCGAGGCCTCGAGCTATGGCGAGGTCGTGCGCGGGACGGCGGGCTTCTACCGCTTCATCCGCGAAGGCGAAGTGCGCCAGGCCGTGGACCAGTTCGTAGGCAGCGAACAGACGGCCGAGGGCGTCACGCTCCACTTCCGCGGAGACGGCGCCGCCGAGGCGACGGTGAAAGTCTCCGTCGACCGAGCCGAGGTGGCGACCCGGGTCGAGCTTTCGATCACGGGCGTGCCGGAGCTGGAGGCGACGTCCCTCGGACTCGGCTGCGATGCGGACGCGAGCTTCCTGGGCTTCGGCGCCCAGTACGACACCACGGATCAACGAGGTCGCGCCTTCTCGCTCTGGTCGCAAGAGCAGGGCCTCGGACGCACCGGCGGCGAGCCTGCACCGGTGTTCGTGGGCAACGCGCACACGACCTACCTGCCCATGCCCTACTGGCTCGACGCGCGCGGCTTCGGCGTGGTCGTCGATACCTCGGCGCGCGTGGACGTGGACCTGTGCGCGAGCGATCCCGAGCGCTCCCGCGTCGAGGTCGAACACGGCCAGTCGCTGGCGCTGATCCTGCTGCACGGCCCTTCACCCGCTGAGGTGATCGAGCATGTCGGTGACCTCTACGGTCGACCGGCGGCGCCGCCGAGCTGGGCCTGGGGTCCGTGGCTAGCCATCCAGGGTGGGCGCGACGCCGTGCTCGCGGAAGCCGACGCGCTCGAGGCGGCGAGCGTCCCGACCACGGCGCTCTGGGCACAGGATTGGGTCGGTCGTCGCGACTTCGGCACGGGCAACGTGGGCGTGAAGTATCGCTGGGTGGCGGACCTCGACCTCTACCCCGATCTCGGCGGCATGGTGGATTTGCTGCACGCGCGCGGGCTGCGCTTCTTGGGCTACGCCAACCCCTTCGTGCCCACGACCCTCGACCACTACGACGAGATGCGTGCCATGGGGCTCTTGGCCCTGGGCGCGGACGGTGAGCCCGCGCTGGTCTCTTCGCCCAACGGCCCCGCGGCCATGCCGGACCTGACGAATCCCGCCACGCGCACCTACGTCGAGGGCTTCCTCAGCGCGATGGAGCACGACTACGGCATGGACGGCTGGATGGTCGACTTCGGCGAGTGGTTACCGACGGACGCCACGCTCAGCGACGGCTCGGACGCCATGCTCCAGCACAACCTCTATCCGAGCGAGTGGCATCGACTCAGCCGTGAGGTGATGGACAGCGCGCGCCCCGACGGCGACTACGCGCTCTTCAGTCGCTCGGGTTGGACGGGCGAGCAAGGCGTGGCGCAGATCGTCTGGATCGGCGATCAGGAGGCGAACTTCCTGCCCGGCGACGGCCTGCCCACGGTGCTGCCGGCCATGCTGAACCTCGGGCTCTCCGGCATCCCCTTCGTGACCCACGACATCGCGGGCTTCAGCGGCGGACCGAGCACGAAGGAACTCTACGAGCGCTGGACCGAGCTCGGCGCCTTCACGCCCACCCTGCGCACGCACGAGGGCCTGCGTCGCGACGAGAACTGGAACTGGGACACGGACGCCGAGACGACGGCGCACTTCCGGCGCTTCGCGCGCATCCATCAGGCGCTCGTGCCGGAGTTGGACGCGTTGGCGGCGGAGGCAGCGCGCACCTCGATGCCCATGCTGCGCCACCTGCTGCTGGTCTTCCCCGACGACGCCGAGTCCGCGCACATCGACGACGAGGCCATGCTCGGGAATACGCTCCTGATCGCGCCCGTGGTGGAAGAGGGCGCCACGACGCGCAGCGTCTACCTGCCACCGGGCAGTTGGTTCCACGTCTTCACCGGCGAGCGCTACGAGGGCGGACAGCGCATCATGGTGCCCGCGCCCATCGGCACGCCACCCGTCTTCTCCCTCGGCGTCGACCGGCCGGAGCTGCGCGCCATCGACTGAGACGAACCCAGGGGGCGCCCTCTAGGGGGAGAGCTGCAAGCGCAAGCGGCTGGCGTCGGGGGCGACCTCGGAGTCGTCGTGAATGCGGCTGAGCTCGCGGCGTGCTTCGCGGTTCTTGCCCTGGTTCATCAGCGAGACACCGAGGTTGTAGCGCGCGTCGTCGCGCTCGGGGTCTTCAGCGATGACTTCGCGAAAGCGAGCCTCGGCGGCGGGCCAATCCTCGGCCTGCGCCGCGACCACGCCGACCTGGAAGGCGGTGTTGGAAGTGGAGTTCAGCTCCAGGTAGAGCCCGAGGCCGAAGAGCGCGAGCAGACCGAACCCGACCAGGACGGGGATCCAGGGCCTGGCCACATGCCCGCCGCGACCGAGATGAGCCGCGACCAGCGGCTTCTGCTCCTTGTACAGGCCCCAGGCCAGAGCGCCGGTGCCGCCACTGATGCCGCCGTTCACGGCGGGGGAGTCGACGAAGTAGCCGATCAGCATGAAGGCCACCACCGCGCCCACCGCGAGCGCGGCCGTGCCCCGCGCCTTCTGCTCGTCTCCGAGCCGACGATGATTCGCCGCCGCCATCAGTCCGCCCACGAGGGATGAGAAGAAGAGGGTGCACCAGCCGATGGCCCGCGCGGAGAAGAGCTCGTACTCGGGTGCGGGGGAGGGATCGGCGTCCGCGTCCGCGTCGTCTTGCTCTTCCTCCTCCTCCTCCTTGTCCTCCTCCTCGTCTTCGTCTTCGTCCCGCTCCTCGTCCTCGTCACGCCGCTCTGCTTGGTTTGCGGCTTCGGCCAGCGCGACCTCCCGCTTCGCATCGAATGCGGATCGCTCGTCATCGCGCCCCGCGCCGTCCAGCCCGGGCTCGTCCTTGGCGTCGTCCGTCATGGCCCCATCCTACGCGCGACGAAGGTGGAATCTACCCCGGAGACGAGGAGCCTCCCTACTGACGAAAGTGACGAGGAGCGTCCCTCCTGCGACCAATTTCCAGCCCGTGTCGGAATCACGCGCATCGAGGCGCCGGTGCGGGTAGGATGCGAGCGTTGACCCCAGACATGGTGAAGCTGTTCGACGACCTCCGGCACTTCCGCAAGGGGTGGGTCGCTGGCGGATGGAGCTGGGATCGCCGCTTCGAGTGCGTCGCGTCCACGTTCGCCCATACGCGCGCCGACGAGGCCACTCGTCTGGTCGCGAGCGTGCTCCCCAATCTCTGGAAAACGGCGACGTTGAAGAACGCGCCTCCCCTGATCATGGATATCGCCGAGGCGACCGGGGGCTTGCGCTCGGATCAGCTCCTGTACGCGGCGCCCGAGATGGACGGAATCATCGCCTACGGGCTCTGGTGGCCGTGGGGGGGCGAGGGCACCAACATCTCGATGCGGGTGGGTCTCACGGGTCACACGTCGTTCGAGGACGTGACGAAGCTGCGCGAGGTCTTCAACGCGCTCGACGACTGACGCGCTTCGGCCCGCGTGGAGCGTCCCCGGGCTCGTCAGTAGTTGCGCACCACGACTTCGGCGACCTTGCCGCGACCGCGACCGTCGCAGTTGATGGCGCGCGGGGCGGCGACGGTGTCGATGTGGAAGTCGCTGTACAGCTCACGGATGAAGGGCACGTCGGAGTTGCTGAGCATCAGGCGTGCGCCGCGGCGATCGAGCTCGCGGTAGACGTCGCGCAGCTTGCGCTGGGCATCTTGGTCGAAGCCGCCTTGGGCGTAGGCGGTGAAGCGCGCGGTCTCGCTCACGGGCTCGTAGGGCGGATCGAAGTAGACGAAGTCGCCGGGCCTGGCGTCCTGCACCAAGGCCTCGAAGCCGGCGCAGCGGATCTCGACGCCCGCGAGCGCGCGGTGTGCAGCGTGGAGCGCGCCCTCGTCCAGGATGCGCGGCTTGACGTAGGTGCCCGCGGGCACGTTGAACTCGCCTCGCTTGTTCACGCGATGCAGGCCGTTGAAGCAGGTCTTGTTCAGGTAGATGAACTGGGCCGCGCGCTCGCTGCTGGTGTCGCCCAGGCTCGCGTTGTAGTCGCTGCGCACGCCGTAATAGGCCTCCTTGGAGTGACCTTGCGCCAGGATCTCGAGGTTGAGGATCACGCCCTCGACGTCGTCGCGGATGGCCTGGTAGGTGCCGATCAGGTCCGGGTTCACGTCCGAGAGCAGCGCGCGGGCGGGCGAGCGGGCGAAGAAGAAGGCGCCGCCACCGACGAAGGGTTCGACGTGTCGCATGCGCGCGACGCCCGGGGGCAGGAGCGGCGTGAGCTGGGAGAGCAACCGGCCCTTGCCACCGACCCACTTCAGGAAGGGCTTGGGCTCGCGCTCCTCCCGAAGCTCGGCGGCTTGGCGTGCCGTGAGGGCGGCCGGGGGCCGGCTCGGGCGCTTGACGAGGTCGATGCGGGCGATGGCGGTCGATGTGCTCATGCCGCCGACAGTATCCGACAGTTACCTACATCAAAAAAAAGCGACGATCGGGAGGATCCCCCAGGGATCGCCCGGGATCATTTCGCACCGCGAACCACCCGCCCCAGGCGCTCGAGCGCGCGCTCCAGGGTCTCCATGTTCGGCCCGAAGGAGAAGCGGGCGTGACTCCGGAAGCGCGAGACCCGGCCTCGGCGTCTGTGCCCCGGGTTGATGTCGAAGAAGTGCCCGGGCACGCAGATCACCTGCTCGCGCAGCGCGGCGTGGAAGAAATCGTCGGAGTCGCGCAGGCTCTCGGGCAAGCCCGACAGATCGCCCCAGGCGTAGAAGGTGCCTTCGGGCTCGAGGTCGAAGCGCACCCCGAGCTCGCGCAGACCCGCCACCAGGCGGTCGCGCTTGAGACGGAAGACCCTCTGGATGGCGCTGGTCTCCGCGGCGGTGGCGTCGAAGTCCAAGAGATCGATGGCCGCACGCTGCAGCGGTGCGCAGCCGCCTCCGTCCAGGAACGAACCGGCGCTCGAGACGCCGTCGATCACGCTCTTGGGACCCACGACCCAGGTCGTGCGTAGCCCCGGATAGCGCCAGTTCTTGGTCAGGCCGTCGACGATGACCACCGGGTCGACGTCCACGTCTTCCACGTAACGCGCCGCGCTCACGGTCTCGTCCGGACCGTCCCAGACGTAGTGCGAGTAGAACTCGTCCAGCACCAGCGCGCAGCCGAGGTTGCGTGCCAGGCCGACCCAATCCGCGAGCACCTCGCCGCGCACGAGCTTGCCCGTGGGGTTGCAGGCGTTGCTCATCAGGATGGCGCCCAGGCCACGTCCCAGGATCTCGCGCTCGAGCTGTTTGGGCGTGAAGGCGTAGCCCTCGTCCGGGTCGAGCAGGATGGGGATGGGCGTGAAGCGCCGGAAGACGTCGAGCAGCTCCTCGTAGGCCGTGTAGTCGGGCAGGAAATGGCCCAGGTGGATCGGCGCGATGGCGGCGCAGGTGCGCATGATGCCGACGCGTCCGCCGCCGCAGATGGCCATGTTCTCGGCGCTGTACTGCGAGGGCATGCCGCGGCGGTAGCGGTGGTTGTAGAGCGCGGCCACGGCTTCGCGCAGCTCGGACAGACCGGGCACGGGCGCGTAGTCGAGATCGGCGTCGAGGATCGGGATCGAAGCGAGCCTCGCTGGCGCGCCAGGTATGGGCCCCGTCTCGGGCTGACCCTGGCCGAGGTTGCACCACTCGGGATCCGCGGGGCTGAAGCCCGCCGAGCGCGCTTCGACCGTGACGTAGATGACGCCCGTGCGAGGCACGCGGCGGAAGGCGCCCAAGGGATTGGGCGGCATGGCAGACGTAGACTTCGTCATGGGGCGCGCAGACTACACTCGGAACACGGGTCGCGCCCGTAGCCTTGTGACCCCCGGGCGAGGCCGCTAGAAGGTCGGTCATGGGGTACTGGGCCTATTACGCCATCTGGATCTTCGCCGCGGTGGCGCTGAGCCAATCGATGATGAGATCTGAGCGGGTGAGTCCCCGCGACTCACGGCTCGCGCTCTACTCGCGATAGAAGCGGGGCACGCGGCGGCTGATGTTGGTCAGCACTTCGTAGGGGATCGTCCCGGCCCAGCGCGCGAGCTCGGCGGCGTCGATGCGGCCTTCGCCCTGTCCGCCGAGGAAGACGACTTCGTCGCCCAGCGCGGTGGCCGGGACGCGGGTGACGTCGAGGGTGGTGAGATCCATGGAGACGTTGCCGATGATGGGCACGCGGTGACCGCCGACGAGCGCCTGGCCACGGCCCGAGACGGCGCGCAGCAATCCGTCGCCGTAGCCGAGCGGCACGGTGGCCACGCGCGTCGGGCGCTCGGCCACGAAGCCGTGGGCGTAGCCGACCTGTCCGCCCGTGGGCACGTCGCGCAGGCTGACGATCTCGCTGCGGAGGCGCAGCACGGGGGCGAGGCCCGCGTCCACGTCGCCCGCGCCCGCGTGTCCGAAGAGCGCGACGCCTGGGCGCACCAGGTCGAAGCGGGAAGCCGGGTGGCGGAAGAGCGCGGCGCTGTTGGCGGCGTGGAGCCAGCGGGGGATGTGGCCCTTGGCGCGGAAGCGCGCGACCGCGCGGTGGAAGCTGCGCAGCTGCGCGGCGGTGAAGGTGTCGTCCGAGTCGGCGCACGCCAGGTGCGTCATCAGGCCGTCGACACGCACGTTCGGCAGGCGCCTCAGCCCCTCGAGGAAGTCGTCGAGCTGAGCCATGGGCACGCCCAGGCGCGACATGCCCGTGTCGACCTTCACGTGCACGCGGAATGGCCCGCGCGCCGCGGCGTGGAAGCGCTGGAGCTCGTCCAGCTCGTACACTACCGGCACCAGGCCCGCGTCGATCACCTCGGCGTGGGCGCCGCCGATGACGCCGTTGAGCACGATGATCTCGGACGCGATGCCCGCAGCCCGGAGCTCGAGGCCCTCCTCCGCCAGCGCCACGCCGAAGCCGTGGACGCCTTCGCGCGCCAGGCGCTTGGCCACCGGCACCACCCCGTGCCCGTAGGCGTCGGCCTTGACCACCGCCAGCACGGCCGAGCCGTGGGCGGCGTCGCGGATCACGCCGAGGTTGTGCGCCAGAGCCGAGAGGTCGACCTCCGCGCGCGTCGGGCGCAGGCATTCGCTGGCGCGCTGCACACGGGGGAGGTGGATGACGTTGTCGAATGCGGCAGACATGGTCGGGTTCGACCCTACTCCAAAGTTTCGGCAGTGCGCAGTTTTCGCACCGCTCGTGGAGTCAGGCTGGCTCGAGTTTCCACAGAGGGATCGGAGATGCAACGCTCCTGGCCAGGATGGGGATTCCGCCCCTCGCGCGAATGGGCGCGTCGGTCTAGGCTTCGGCGTGGCGAAAAAGCGAAAGAGGAAGCCCGCCAAGCGCGCGGGCAAGGCCAATCCCTCCGGCGCCGGACGCTCCCAGGCGGGGCGCGGGCCCGGTTCGCGCGTCTCCAAGATGGCGGGCGCGCTGGCCCTGCTCCTGCTCCTCGGTGGCCTCGTGGCGCTCTGGGTGAGCTCCCCGAGCAGCGACGGCAGCGCCCAATCCAGCACCTCCCAACAGCGCCACGCGGACACCCCGCCCCCGGCGGATCACGAGACGCACCCACCCTCGGATAGGCACGAGGTCGAGGATCTGACGCCCCACTCCCTCGGGGTGACCGTGCCCGAGGCGCTGCGCGTCCACGTCCTCGCCCGCCATCCCCACGCCCGAGACGCCTTCACTCAGGGCCTGTTGTGGCACGGCGGCAAGCTCTACGAGAGCACGGGCCTCGAGGGGCAGTCCACCCTACGCGAGGTCGACATGGGCTCGGGCGAGGTCAGCCGCTACCTCGATCTGCCGGACGACGTCTTCGCCGAGGGCCTGGCTCGCGTGGGCGACCACCTCTGGCAGATCACCTGGAAGAACCACAAGGCCTACCGCTACCGCCTGAGCGACTTCCAGCGTGAGCGCGAGGTCCGCTACGAGGGCGAGGGCTGGGGCCTGTGCCACGACGGCACGCGCCTGGTGATGAGCGACGGCTCGGATACCCTGACCTTTCGCGACCCCAACAGCTTCGAGGCCCTCGGTCGCATCCACGTGACCAAGCTCGGCCGACCTTTGACGCAAATCAACGAGCTCGAGTGTCACGACGGATCCGTCTACGCCAACGTGTGGCAGACGGACGAGATCGTGCGCATCGATCCCGGCACGGGTCACGTCACGGCGAGCATCGACGCGGGCCACCTCTACCCCGAGGACGACCGCTACCGCGACCACGCCGACGTGCTGAATGGCATCGCCTGGCTGCCGGACGCCGGCCACTTCCTGATCACGGGCAAGCTCTGGCCGCAGACCTACGAGGTCGAGTTCTTGCCGCGCTGAAGGCGACGCGAGGCGGGAACGAGGTCGGCTTCGCGGGCGTAAACGTCTATCGTCCGGCGCATGTCAGACTTCTTGGCCAAGCCCTTCTACGGAAACACAGTCTACGAGTGGCTGATCGCCCTCGGCATCGGCGTCGGCACGGCCATCGCCGCCAAGCTGCTGTACTGGCTCTTCTCGGGCGTGGCCCGGAAGATCACGGCCAAGACCAAGTCGCGCCTGGACGACATCGTGCTCGACATGGTCGAGGAGCCCATCGTGCTCGGCGTGGTCGTCGGTGGCTTTCGCTACGCGATCGCGCGCCTGCACACGTCGGCCGGAGCCCTGATCTGGGTCGACCGCATCTTCCAGATCCTGATCGTGCTCAACATCGCCTGGCTGTTGACGCGGCTCTTCGAGGCGCTGTTTCAAGAGTACATCGTCCCGCTGGCGGAGAAGACCGAGACGGATCTGGACGATCAGCTCCTGCCCATCGCGCGCAAGAGCGTGAAGATCTCGATCTGGATGCTGGCCATCGTGGTGGCGCTGAACAACGCGGGCTACGACGTGGCCGCGCTGCTCGCCGGCATGGGCATCGGCGGCTTGGCGTTGGCCATGGCCAGCCGTGACACCGTCGCCAACGTCTTCGGCGGCGTGACCATCTTCGCGGATCAGCCCTTCAAGCTGAACGACCGGGTCAAGGTCGGCGGCTTCGACGGCAAGGTGAAGGAGATCGGCATCCGCAGCACGCGCATCGAGACGCTGGAGGGGCGCATCGTGACCATCCCCAACGCCACCTTCGCCGACTCGCCGGTCGAGAACATCAGCCTCGAGCCGCGCCGCAAGGTGCTGTGCAACCTGGGTCTGATCTACGACACCAGCGCCGAGCAGATGCGCCTGGCGATGAAGCTGCTGCACGAGATCACGGAGCGCACCGAGGGCACCGTCGACGAGCTGGTCTCGTTCAACGCCTTCGGCGACTTCGCCATGAACATCCTGTTCATCTACTACATCGTGCCCGAGGCCGACATCCTCGACACCCAGAGCGCGATCAACCTGCAGATCCTGGAAGAGTTCGGCAAGAACGGCCTCGAAATGGCCTTCCCCACGCAGACCATCTACCACAAGGCCGGCTGACCAGGGCCGACTCGATGCACACATGGGGCGAAGCGCTCGCGCCCCAACCCGTGCCGACCGCGACTGAGTGCGAACGTGGCGCGAAGCGCGCGGCGCGCGCGAGCGCTTCGCCCTCCGCGAGCTGGGATCGACGGTGCCGCGATGGGCAGGGGTCGGCAGTCACACGGGGTCGGCGGCCCCTCAGCCCCGCGAGACGTCGACGCCGTAGCCAGCGAGCCGCCGCTCCATGAGGTCCACCGCGTCCGCGCTCTGGTCCACCAGCACGAAGCCGCGGCCGTGCTTGGCGGCGGCGTCGCCTGTCGTCCCGCTGCCGGCGAAGCAGTCGAGCACAGTGTCGCCCGCTTGGCTGTGCACCTTCACGATGCGCTCGAGCACTCCCAGCGGCTTCTGCGTCGGGTAGCCGGTCTTCTCGCGGCCGTTCGTGGGCACGATGGTGTGCCACCAGACGTCGGTGGGCGTCTTGCCGCGCGCGGCCTTCTCGGGGCCGACGAGCCCGGGCGCCATGTAGGGGATGCGGTCCATGGCCTCGAAGTCGAAGACGTAGTTCTTCGGGTCGCGCACGTACCAGAAGATGCTGTCGTGCTTGGCGGACCAGCGCGTCTTGCTGCGCCCGCCGAAGTCGTAGGCCCAGATGATCTCGTTCATGAAGGCGTCGCGTCCGAGCATCGAGTCCAGCGCCACCTTCACGTAGTGGGACTCGCGCGGATCGACGTGCACGAAGAGGGAGGCGTCGTCCGTGAGGCATCCGAGCGCCGCTTCGAGGCGCGGCATCAGAAAGCCCAAGTAGTCGTGATAGCGGTCCGCGTAGCTCGCGCTCGCGAGCACCTCCTCCGTGTAGCTGCGACCGCCGAAGCCCGCGCGCTTGCCTTCCGCGTCGGCAGTCACCTTCACGCGGCGACGCGCCTGCTTCTTGCCGCTGTTGAAGGGCGGATCGACGTAGAACAGACGCGCAAAATCGCGAGGCAGCGTCGGCAGGACGTCAAGGGCATCGCCCTGAAGCACACGTCGCGTGGTCCCTCCGCCCTCGACGCCGAGCGTGGTCTGGGTCACGGGTGTTTCGTCACGGGGTCGCGGCGTCGTCGCCCAGATCCGTCGACAGGAAGACCTCGTGCACTTCGAGCACGTTGCTGCCCGCGAACATCTCCTTCGGCGCCTTGTCCTTGTGCGCTTCGCGGAAGGCCGGGCTGTGGGTCCAGGCGGCGAAGGCCTCGAAGGTCTTCCACCAGGTCTTCACCTCGTAGAAGGCGGCGCGACCCAGATCGGGCACGAAGCCGCCCTGCTCGTGATCGAAGCGCATGGGCCGGGGGCGATGCACCTCGTTGCGCAGGAAGCCCGGCGACTGATCCACCAGGTGCACGCGGCGGCGGAAGCGGTCTTCGAACTTCTCCTCCCAGCCGGGCGCGACGGGGATGCGGTTGGTCACGACCACGACGGGCGCGCTCACTTCGTCGCTCCAATCTTCGAGCGCAGGGTCAGCACGGGGCAGTTCGCGTGACGCACGACGTTCTCAGCCACGGAGCCGATCAGGAAGTGCGTCAGGCCGCTGCGGCCATGGGTGGCCATCACGATCATGTCGACCCCCTCCTTGTCGGCATAGTGCACGATGCCATCGGCCGCGTTCCGGCTGATCACGAGCGCGGTCTTCACGGAGTCGACGTCGCCCAGCTGCTCCTCGCGCACGCGGGTGAGCTCCGCGTGGACGCGCGCTTCCACCTCCGGCTCGATCTCCGCTTCCGTCATGCTGCCGAGGCCGGGCGCCCCGATGGTCAGCGGCGTCGGATCCATGACGTGGACCAGGGTGATCTTCGCGTCGTTCTGCGAGGCCAGGATGCGCGCTGCGCCCATGGCGAGCAGGGACGAGGCGGAGAAATCGGTCGGCACCAGGATGTTCTGCGTCAGCTTCATGAAAACTCCGGTTGGCCCGCGACAGGTGAGCGCGACGACGTGGGTCTAGAGGAACCCTTGCCAAACCGCAACCGAGCTTGCACGGCCCAGGGTGCCGCCCTACCCTCGCGGCGATGCGCATCGAGGTGAACGGCGAAGACCGTGAGATCGAAGCTGGCGCCACCGTTCGCACGCTGCTGGAGGCCATGAGCCTCGGCGACGTGCTGGTGGCCGTCGAGCGCAACGAAGAGATCATCCCGCGCGCCGAACACGGCACGGCGACCTTGAACGACGGCGACGTGGTCGAAGTGGTCCACTTCGTCGGCGGCGGCTGACCTGGCCGCGAGCCCTGGAGACACATGCAAGACGACACCTTCCGCGTTGCTGAGTTCAGCTTCCAATCCCGCCTGCTGACAGGCACGGGCAAGTACCCGAGCCTCGAGATCGCGCGGGCGTGCATCCGTGAGTCCGGCTCCGAGATCGTCACCGTGGCCGTGCGCCGCGTGGATCTCTCGGCGCGGGGCGAGGGCTCGATCCTGGGCGTGCTGAAGGACGCGGGCGTGACCCTGCTGCCCAACACCGCCGGCTGCGCCACCGCCAAGGAGGCCGTGCGCACCGCGCGGCTGGCGCGCGAGCTGCTCGACACCACGTTGGTGAAGCTCGAGGTGATCGGCGACTCGGAGACGCTCTACCCGGACATCCCCGAGACGCTGGAGGCGGCCAAGATCTTGGTCGCCGAGGGCTTCGTGGTCATGGCCTACACCACCGACGATCCGATCACCGCGCGCAAGCTCGAGCATCTGGGCTGCGCCGCCGTGATGCCCCTGGCCGCGCCCATCGGCAGCGGGCTCGGCATCCAGAACCCCTACAACCTCGAGATCATCAAGCGACGCGCCAGCGTGCCGATCCTGGTCGATGCGGGCGTGGGCACGGCCTCCCACGCGGCGCGCGCCATGGAGATCGGCGTCGACGGAGTGCTGATGAACACCGCCATCGCGGGCGCCAAGGATCCCGCGCGCATGGCTCGCGCCATGCGCCGCGCCGTGCAGGCCGGTCGCGACGCCTTCCTCGCCGGACGCATCCCGCAGAAGCTCTTCGCCACGGCCAGCAGCCCGCTCGAAGGCGTCATCGGCTCCGAGCAGGCGTGAAGGCCGCCCTCCTCGTCGTCCTGCTCTCGTTCCTGGGCGCGCCCTTCCAGTGCGCGTCGGATCCCGATCCCGCGCGGCGTATGGAGGACACACCCTCCGAGGCGCTGTGGAACCTGGCCGAGCGCTTCGGGGACGAGGGCCACGGGGACGCGCGGCGCGAGACGCTCGAGGAGATCGTGCGCAGCTACCCGAGCAGCCGCGAAGGCGAGCGCGCGCGCCAGGTGCTGAGCGCGCCCGCGAGCGCGGATTCGACTGCCAGCGCCGAACCGCAGACCGACGCGCCGCAGACCGACGCGCCGCAGACCCACGCGCCGCAGCCGAACCCGTGAGCGACGGCGCGCCCCGACTGCTGATGATCACGCCCGAGGGCTACGCGGACCTTCTCGAGCGCGTGGACGCGGCGCTGCGTGGAACGGGCAGCGACGCCGACGTGCTCTTGCGCCAGCCGAGCGCGAGTGACGCCCAGCTCGTGGCGCTCGGACGCGAACTGCGCAGGGTGACCCGAGCCCATGGAGCGCGGCTCTTGATCAGCCGCCGCGCCGACGTGGCTGCCCTGCTCGACGCCGACGGAGCGCAGCTGCCCGAGTCGGGGCTCTCGGTCGCCGACGCGCGGGCGCTGCTTCCGGCAGGCGCTCTGGTCGGCTGCTCTCGCCACGATGGCCCCGGGCTCGAGGACGCCGCGCGACAAGGCGCCGACTATGCGACCCTCAGCCCGATCTTCGAGGTGCCCGGAAAGGGCGAGCCGTTCGGCCTCGAGCGCTTCGCCGGCCTCGTGGCGAGCGCGCCGCTACCCGTGGTCGGCCTCGGGGGCCTGGACGCCGAGAAGGCCGTGGAGGCGCTGAGAGCAGGCGCCCGAGGAGTCGCACTCAGCCGCGCGATCCTCGGGGCGGGCGATCCAGAAGCGGCGGGACGCGAGCTCGTGCGAGCCACA
>Ga0100381_1001262_pt1 | contig 24100 bp, 22 predicted proteins | sample CryGeymeta201505_FD_80416 | JGI IMG/M metagenome (GOLD analysis project Ga0100381, IMG submission 80416) | Groundwater microbial communities from Crystal Geyser aquifers in Utah, USA - Crystal Geyser metaG 2015-05 | ecosystem: Environmental > Aquatic > Deep subsurface > Groundwater | place: USA...
CGCCGATCCATCCCCGCTCGCTGCGTTGCTCGTCGCTCACATACCCCCGGTATGCTCGCTCCTCGCGCCTTGCGAGCGGGGCGCCTCGACGCAGGAAGGCGATCAGTTTATTTTCCGCCGGACGCTTAGCCAACCGTTGGCGCACGCGCGCGTCGCTGCGCCTCAGCCGTGCTCGGTGAGGAAGACGTAGGCCGCGATGCCTTCGAGGCGATAGCCGAAGGAGCTGATGGCGGCGTCGCGCTCGGCCGTGCTGGGCGTGTAGAGGTGGTCACCTGAGACGTCGCTGTACAGTCGATAGAGCGGGACCGCGCCGCAGGTCGCGCTCGACGCGGCGTAGCCCAAGGTCTCCACGACCACGCCCGCGCCCTCGCAGGCGGAGCCTGTGGCGAGGAAGTTCGTGGCGCCGGTTCCGTTCAGGCGACAGCGGTAGAGCGGCACGAAGCCACCTGGATTTGCAGTGTAGACCCAGAAGAAGTTGGTCGCCTCGATGGCGCGATCGGGCGCCTCCGTCGCGACGGCGACGTCCTTCGTGTAGATGTGGCCGCCGTTCCCGCCAGGGAGCGTCGGATCCCAGCTGCGATAGATGCCCGTGCGACAGCCCGAGAGCTGGTCGCAGACTCCGTCGCAGTCGTCGTCCATGGCGTTGCAGGTCTCGGTCGGTGGCGCGCAGGTCGGCGCGCAGCCGTCGCTGCAGTCGCGGCTGCCCGTCGTGCCGCAGCTCGTCATACAGCTCGAGCCGATGACGCAGCTCACGCTCCGCTCGCAGCCGTTGGCGTCGTTGTCGTCGCAGTCGGCGAAGCCGGCGTCGCACGTGTTCACCCGGCAGCCGCTCGCGACGCAGGTGGCGCTGGCGTGGATGCGCACGCAGGTCAGGCCACAGCCGCCGCAGTTCATGGCGTCGCTCCGGGTGTCGACGCAATGATCCGTGCAGTAGACCTCGCCCGCGGCGCAGAAGGAGACGCACGTGCCGGCCATGCACGCCTCGCCCGCTCTGCAGATCGTCCCGCACGCGCCGCAGTTCGCCTCGTCGCTCGCGGTGTCGACGCAGCTCCCGCCGCAGCCCGTGGTGCCCCCGGGACAGCTCAGCATGCACACGCCAGAGGCGCACACGCTGCCCGCCGTGCAGCTCACGGCGCAGCCGCCGCAGTGTCCCGGGTCCACCGTCAGATCTCTGCACGCGCCGTCGCAGAAGGCCTGACCGGTCGGACACATGGGCCCCGCGTCGAAGGGCGTGCTGGTGTCCCGTCCCGCGTCGACCGCGGCGTCGCTCGAGGCGCTGCCATCGCTGCTGCCCGCGTCCGTGCTGCTCGCGTCGAGGCGTGTGGTCGAAGGCGGCACGTTGTGACCCTGGGCGCAGCCCACGCACAGCACGCTCGAGAGGAGGCAGGACCAGAGGAGTCGCATCCGCACAGCATGCCACGGTCCAGCACCCGTCTCCAAGCGTGGTCCCGCAGCGGCAAGGCGTCGGACACTGCGCCATGGTCCCGGAACGTCTCCCGCTGGCCTCTGCTCGCGCACGGCGTAGGCTCACCGGCAGGAGGTCTCCTTGCCTACAGTTCAGTCCTCGCTGTCCTCGCTCGTGCTCGTCTCCGCCCTCGCGGCCCTCGCCGGTTGCGGCGGACAGACGCCGGCCCCGGCCACCCCCGCTCCCGCGAGCGACGTGCCCCAGGTCACGGGTGCCGAGGCGCATCAGCTCGTCGCGGACGGCGCCATGTTGCTCGACGTCAGCCCCACCGATCGCTTTCCTCAGACTCGCATCGAGGGCGCGATCAACATCCCCTGGGACCAACTCGAGCGCCGCCTCTCGGAGCTGCCTCAGGATCGCCCCATCGTCGTCTACTGCGGCAGCGGTCGTGCGAGCCCGGGTGCTACGCGCAGCCTGCTCGACCACGGCTACGACGCTCACCTACTCGGCGCGAGAGCGAACTACTTCCCGGAGTAGTCGCAGCTCGCACCTGTGCTGCCCGAAGTTCGCCTCCCTCGAACTGGAGCGGGCAACCGGATTCGAACCGGCGACATTCAGCTTGGGAAGCTGACGCTCTACCAACTGAGCTATGCCCGCGAGCCGAGGCGAGATTTAGCCGTCCGGCTGGGGAGCGTCAAGCTCCGCTTCCCGCGCTCGTGCGAGAGGGCCGATTCATGGCCGATCCCGACTTGCGAGGGCCCTAGTCGTCGCCGAGCAGGTCGTCGAAGGCGCGGTCGAGCTCGTCGTCGCTGGTTGCGGGCGCCAGAACGGGCTCGGGGACGGCGGGATCGGTCAGCCGGCGAATGGTCTTCTGCACGCCGCGGAAGTCGGGATCGCGCTTCTGCACCTTGTGGAAGTAGTAGAGCGCCTCCTGCGGATCCTCGAGCGCCTGATAGGCAAGGCCGAGCTCGAAGTAGAGCCCCAGCTCTTCGTGCGGCGTCTTGGACTCGGCGTAGAGCCCCTTCTTGAAGTGGCTGATCCCATCCGGGATGCGGCCCGCCTCGACGTAGCACATGCCGATCATGGTGTGGGAGATGCACTCGCGCGAAGGGTTCTGCATCGACAGCTCGAACTCGTGCACGGCCTCGTCCACCAGGCCCATCTCCTTGTAGGCGATGCCCAGATCGAAGTGGGTGTCCGTGTCTTCCAGGCCGATCTGCTGTTCGACGCCCTTCCGGAACTGATCGATCATGGCCTCGAGGGCGACCTCTTCGGAGCCGGACGCCATGGGCTCGGAGTCGTCCGCGAGCTCCTCCGCGAGCTTCTCGGCCAAGGCGAAGCTCTCGTCGATGGCGGGAGGACGTACGCTCGCGCGCGCCGACTCCTGCGCGGCTTCCTCGATCTGTTGCAGCTTGTCGACCAGCACGGGGTGGCCCGGATGGGAGTTCAGCGCGTCTTCCAGGATGTCCCGCGCCTCTTGCCAGAGCGCCTGGGCCATGAAGAACTCGACCTCTTCCAAGGTCTCTTCGATCTCTCCAGGCGGAAGCGACGCGCGCTCCACGGCGGCCGCCTCGGCAGCGGCGAGCTCGTACTCGGTCGGTTCGTGGATGACGGGCGCGGCGACCAGCGGGACTTGCAGCAGCTCCTCCGGGAGCGGCTGCGGCAGCGTGCTGGACGGGACGTCGTCGAAGGGAGACTCGGGCTCCTCGGGCGTCGCCTGCCAAGGCTCTTCGGGCAGGCCGACTTCGGCCGTCGGCGGTCCCAGCGCCAGCTCCTCGAGCGACGGCGCATGGGTCATCATCGTCGGAGGCGATTGCTCATCCTCGCCTTCGATGAAGAGCAGCTCGTCCTCGTCGTGCGGAGGCGCGGCTTCCTCGGCCGGCATCGGCAGCGGCTCGGGGCGCGACAACGTGGTGGCGTCGGGCGGCATCGGTGCCCCGAAGGGCAGGTCGATCGAACCCATGATCGTGGCGTCGTCGAAGTCGGTCTCGGGCAATGCCAGGTTCGCGGCGGGGAGCATGGCGTCGGCGTGGGGGCGCTCCGAGCGGAACGACTGCACGCGTGGATCGCCGGGCGACAGCTCGCGCAACTCGGCCAGGTGGATCTGCGCGAGCTGGGGTTTGTCTTCCTGGAACAGGTCGATCAGCGCATGCAGCTGGACGATGGCGTCTCCGACACGGCCCACGTCGAGGTAGGCCTCCTTCAAGCGCTCGCGGCCCTCGACGTTGTCCGGCGCCACCCGGGCGACCTCTTCCAGCTGGGCGATGACCTTGTCCTTCAGGCCATAGCGAGCGAACACATCGCACTCGGTGAGCAGCCGCGACACGTTCGCCTCGTGCGCGACGTCGTCCGGGATCGAGGGGCGCGCGGACGCGGGTGGCGGCGCGGGCTCCGACTCGATCGAGACCTCGATCATTGGTTGCTCGTCGACGATCAGGATGTCTTCTTCTTCCTCTTCGTCGTCGACCATCAGGACTTGGTCGTCGTCGCCCCCGTCCCCCTCCTCGTCGAGGATCATCACGTCGTCGTCGTCGTCGAGAAGCTCGACGTCGTCTTCGAGCATCTCCGGTTCGGGCTCGGGCACAGGCCGGGCCGAGGAGCCCACGACGGCTCCGGGCGGTATCGCCATGTGCTGCGAGACCTCACGCGCCGACGGCCCGGGCGCATATCCGGCCAGGGCCTGGCGCGCCTCGGCGTCCGTCGGATCGAGCTCGAGGATGCGCTTGAGGTAGAGGGCACGCTCCTCCGGACGCTTGCCCTCGCCGTAGATGCGGGCGATCTCGCGGTAGACGCTGATGGTCTTCGGCGTCTGGCCGAGCAGGCGGAAGGCCTGGGCGAGCAGCTCGAGGGTGCGAACGTCCTTGGAGTTGGCCTTGAACGCGAGCTGAAGCTTGGCCAACGCCCGCTTGGCGTCGTTGCGCTCGAGGTAGACGCTCGAGAGCTTGCGCGCGAGATCCAGATCGGCCGGCCGATGATAGAGCAGGCGTTCGCTGACCTTCAGGTAGTCCTCGATGCGCCCTTGCTGCTCGAGCAAGGCCGCGCCCGCGGCGAACTCGTCGGCTGCGTCCTCGGTGCGCCCCGCCTTCGACAGCGCCTCCGCGTACTTGATGCGCACGGGGATGTTCTCGGCGTCGAGGGCGGCCATGCGCCCCAGAGTGTCGAGCGCGCGGTCCATGTTGCCGGCGCGCGCGAAGGTCTGCGCGACCAGCTCGTAGGTGGTGAGGGCGTCGCTGACGAGCTGAAGCTCCTCGTACATCTGGCCGAGCTTGAGCGAGACCTCGATGCGTCCGGGCTCGAGCTTGAGGATCTGCTTGCAGACCGCGACGGCCTTCAGGAAGAAACCCTGGGACGCGTAGTGCTCAGCGACCTGTTCGTAGGTCCGCACGGCCTCGGGCCGAGAGCCCTGACGCGTGTAGATGTCGCCGATCTTCAGCAGCGTGCGCACGTCGCGCGGGTCGTCCTCGACCAGCTTGCGATACTCCGCGATTGCCCGCTCGAAGTTGCCCTTCGCCAGGTGCTTCTGCGCGACTTCGATGACTTTTGCGCGGTTCAGCGCCACATTTCGACCCGGCTGCCAAGACCTCGGCGACCTGAGCTTTCGGCTACTAAGAGCGGCTCCGGCCGCGGAATTATTCCGAATTCTGAGAGCCCCATGGAAGCGCTGGAGTGTATGCGTCGGCCTCGCGAGGGTCAACCGCCGCCACGCTAGGGCTTGGCGGAGGCTTTCTCGGCCGCCATTCGCTCGAGCAGGCGCGTGGAGTAGCGCCCGGAGCGGAATTCGGCGTTGTCCAGGATGCGCCGATGCAGCGGCACGTTGGTGCGAATTCCCGTGAAGATCGTCTCGTCGAGGGCGCGTCTCATGCGGGCGATGGCCACGTCGCGCGTGCGTCCGTGGGCGATCACCTTGGCCAGGAGCGAGTCGTAGGCGGCGGGGACGCGGAAGCCTCCGTACACGCCGCTGTCGACGCGGATGCCCGCGCCTCCCGGTGGGTGGTACTCGAGGATCGGGCCTGGCCATGGGGCGAAGGTGTCGGGATCCTCCGCGTTGATCCGGCACTCGATGGCGTGTCCGCGCGGCACCACGGGGCCGTCGGGGAAGGTGATCTCCTCGCCCGCGGCGATGCGGATCTGTTCGGCCACGAGGTCGATCCCGATCACCATCTCCGTCACCGGATGCTCGACCTGGATGCGCGTGTTCATCTCCATGAAGGAGAGGTTGCCGCGCTCGTCCATCAAGAACTCGACGGTGCCGGCCGAGACGTAGCCCGTGTCGGCGATGGCGCGCCTCAGGGTGGCGTTCATGTCCGCGCGAATCTCGGGATCGAGGCCGCACGAGGGCGCCTCCTCCAACACCTTCTGGTGGCGACGCTGGACCGAGCACTCTCGTTCGCCGAGCACGCGCACGCCGCCGCGTCCGTCCGCCAGGATCTGGAACTCGATGTGGCGTGGCTCCTCGACGAAACGCTCGACGTAGAGGTCGCCGTTCTTGAACCCCGCCTCGGCTTCTGCCTGCGCTTGCGGGAATGCCGTGCGCAGTCGCTCGGCGTTGCGGATGATGTGCATGCCGCGTCCGCCGCCACCGCCGGAGGCCTTGAGCATGACGGGGAAGCCGATGCGCTCGCCTTCACGGATGGCGTCGTCCACGTCCGCGAGCACGCCGCTGCCCTCGGACATCGGGATGCCGAGTCGCTTGGCCAGGGCGCGTGCCTGAACCTTGTCGCCCCACTGGTGCATGTCCTCGGGGCGAGGTCCGATGAAGGTGAGACCACAGCGCGCGCAGGTCTCCGCGAAGGCGGCGTTCTCGGACAGGAAGCCGTAGCCGGGATGGACGGCGTCGGCGCCCGTGATCTCGGCGGCGGCGATGATCGCGGGCACGTTCAGGTAGCTGCTCGACGGGGCGGCCGATCCGATGCGCACGGCCTCGTCGGCGAAGCGCACGTGCAGCGCCTCGTCGTCGACGTCGCTGTGGACCGCGACCGTGGCGATGCCGAGCTCGCGGCAGGCGCGGATGACGCGTAGTGCGATCTCTCCGCGGTTGGCGATCAGGACTTTCTTGAACACGGGATCAGCGCGGCGCGATGCGGAAGAGACGGGCCCCGAACTCGACCGGCTGGCCGTTGTCGATCAGGACCTCGAGGATTTTGCACGCGTGCTCGGCCTCGATCTCGTTCATCAACTTCATGGCCTCGACGATGCAGAGCGTCTGCCCGGGCGCGACCTCGGCGCCCACGTTCACGAAGGGCGGGGAGTCAGGCGAAGGGGCGTTGTAGAACGTGCCCACGAAGGGAGAGGTGATGAAGGAGCCCTCCGGCTCCGCGGCTGCCCCGTGGCTGGGCGCCGAGGCGGGTGCCGGCGAAGGCGCCGCCGCCGGCGCGGCGTGGGTGAACTGGGGCGCGCTGGCCAGGTGGCCCCGCTCGAGCACCAGGCGCTCCTCTTCGTCCTCGAGTTCGACGCGCGTGACGTCGAATTCGCCCATGGCTTGCATGAGCTCTCGGAGGCGTTCGAGATCGATCTCCATCGTCATCTCCTGTGTGGGACCCGCTCGGCGAATGGCCTAGCGAGGCTCAGCGAGATAGTCCAAGAGCGCCCTCAAGCCAAGCACATAGCTGTTGGGGCCAAAGCCGCTCACCGTGCCGATGCAGACCGGAGCGATGGTCGAGTGCCGGCGGAAGTCCTCGCGGGCGTGCACGTTGCTGAGGTGCACCTCGACGACGGGCACCGAGATGGCGGCGATGGCATCGCGCAAAGCGATCGAGGTGTGGGTGTAGGCGGCCGCGTTGAGCACGACACCGTCGGCCTGTTCCTGGGCCTGCTGCAGCCAGTCCACGAGCTCGCCCTCGATGTTGCTCTGGTGGACGTCGAGCGCGACACCCAGCTCGGTCGCTTTGCGCGCGAGCATGAGGTTCAGCGCGTCGAGGGTCGCGTGACCATAGGTGTCCGGTTCGCGCTGCCCCAGGAGGTTGAGGTTCGGGCCGTGAAGCACCAGGAGGCGGAGCCGGCGCGTCTCGTCCGCGTCGGACGCCGAGCCCGCGGACATCAGCTCAGCTCGTCGACCAAGCGGGCGCCGCGGGTGCGGAGCAGGTAGCGGGCCTTGCCGACGTTGGCGCCGGGGACGAGCGTGATGGCCATGAAGTACTCCTCCGTGAGGTAGCGGACCACGGTCGTCAGATGCTCGGCCTTGATCGACACCTCGAGGGTGGTCCCGGCGTCGAGCATCTCGGCTGCCTGGCGGATGCCCGAGAGGATGACGCTGTATTCCATGCCGACGGTCTGCACGTCGATGGTGCTGTCACCTCGCACGTACTGATCCACCGCAATGCCGTCGTAGCCCATCAAGAGCGCGGCGACGCCGCCTTCGGTTCCGTCTACGATCTCTTGCAGCACTTCCTTGAACATCATGGCCTCCAGCGAGCGATCTGCGCACGCCTCGTGGGTGCTCGTCAAGGTTGGCGCGGAGGGCTCGTGCGCCTGGGCGCGGGCTTGGCGCGTTCGTGGCCATGGTTGGCGCCATGGTTGGGGCCATGGTCGAGGCGCTGGGTCAAGAGCACGAAGGCGAGCGCGCTGAGGAAGAACAGGCTGTAGGCGACCGCGTGCATCGGGGCCAGGGTGCAGGAAGGAGCAGGCGAAGACCAGGCGCCGCGTCAGGAAGACCGCCGGCACACGAAAAGAGGGTGTCCGCCGAAGCGAACACCCTCTGGGTGGGGACGAGAGGACTCGAACCTCCACGGGTTTTACCCCACTAGATCCTTAGTCTAGCGCGTCTGCCAGTTCCGCCACATCCCCGGGCCGTTTTTCGAGCCGCGAAAGTAGTTCGCCAGCGGCGCTTGTCAAGCCGATCGATGCGACCCGCCGCACGCTAGCCAAACCAGGGGCTCGCGGCTCCGCGGGCGGGGCCCCGAGGTCGGGTCATGCGGGGCGCGTCGGGTCGTTCGGCCTCTCCGGACCAGGGGGACGCATGCGGCGCTCGCGTAGGTCTCGAGCTTCTCACACGTCGAAGGACTCTCTTGCTAGGCTGGCGACGTGTCCTTTCTGCGTTCGGAACTGCTTTATTCCGCGGGCTTCAGGCACGCCTTCTCGACCCGACGCGGTGGCGTGAGTCAGGGGGCCTTCGCGTCCCTCAACCTCGGGCGCGGCCTGGGAGACGACGACGCCTCCGTGAGCGAGAATCACCGTCGACTCGCCGAGCTGGTGGGCTACGGCGCCGACGCCTTGCACGAGATCGAGCAGGTTCATGGCGCTCGTTGCCTGACGCTTGATGCCCGCCTCTCGCCCGACCACACGCGCGTCATGCAGGCCGACGCGCTGGTCGCGCCCGCGCGTGAAGGGGTCGTGGGCGTGCGCACGGCCGATTGTCTGCCCCTGCTCCTGGCGTGCCCTGGCAGTGGTTCCGTGGCCGCGGTCCACGTCGGCTGGCGGGGAGCCGTCTCGGGCGTCGTCGCGGCTGCCGTTCGCGCCTTGCTGGCTCCCGACGCCTCCGATCGAGAGCGAGTCGAGGGAGCCGGAGATCTGTTGGCGGCCATCGGTCCGCACATCCGCGTGGGGGCCTTCGAAGTGGGCGAGGACGTGGCGGCGCGCATCCAGGCTGCGGCGCCCGGGCATCCGGTGATCGAAGCGCGCGGATCGAGGCGCTACGCCGATCTGGCTCGCGTGGTCTCTGCCCAGCTCGCCGATCTGGGCCTGTCCGCGGCGCGCGTGGACGACGTGGGTGGGTGCACCTTCTCGGAGCCCGAGCGCTTCTTCTCCTATCGGCGCGACGACGGCCGGACCGGGCGCCAGCTCGCGCTGATCGGAGCTCGCGCATGACGCGTGGGCGATCGTGCGCGACCCAGCGTGCGCGACCCAGGGAGGTTTCTGGCCGCTTGGCCGACGCATTTCGCTTTGGGCCCCCTGCCTCGCGTGCTAGGCCCATCCGCCCATGGCGTGGTTCTCCAAGGGTCGAGCAGATGTGGACGCAGCGGCGAAGCGCACGCTCGGTCGCGGCGTGTTCCGGAAATGCACCGAGTGTCTGGTCACGCTGCGCGCCGAGGAGTTCACCGCCAACCTCGAGGTCTGCCCGGAATGTGGCGCCCACTTCCGGCTCAGCGCGGAAGCGTGGGTGGAGGTCCTGCTCGATCCCAGCTCCTTCGAGGAGCGTGACGCGAACCTGCGGCCCGTGGATCCGCTGCACTTCGTGGACTCTCGGGCCTACTCCGAGCGCCTGACCAGCACGCGCAAGAAGACGGGCGTCCCCGACGCCCTGCTCGCGGGGGACGGGGCCATCGAAGGCCGTCCGACCCAGCTGGCGGTCTTCCTCTTCCGTTTCATGGGCGGCTCCATGGGTTCGGTGGTGGGCGAGAAGCTCACCCGGGCCTTCGAGCGCGGCGCCGAGCTCGGCCAACCGGTCGTGCTGCTCAGCGCCTCCGGTGGGGCGCGCATGCAGGAGGGCGCCCTCTCCCTGATGCAGATGGCCAAGACCGTCGCCGCCCTCGGCAAGCTGCGCGACGCGGGCCAGCCCTTCATCAGCGTGCTGTTGAATCCAACCACCGGCGGAGTCGCGGCGAGCTTCGCGCTGCTCGGGGACGTGAACATCGCCGAGCCTCAGGCGCTGATCGGCTTCGCGGGTCCACGCGTGATCGAGCAGACGATCCGCGAGCAGCTGCCCGAGGGCTTTCAACGCGCCGAGTTTCTGCTGGAGCACGGCATGGTCGACATGATCGTCCCGCGTCACGAGATGCGTTCGCGTATCGCGCGCCTGCTCGATCACCTTCAGGGGTGAGCACCAAATGGTCACGGTGAGTATCGACGCCGGCGAAGCGAGTGAGGCTTCCGACCACGAAGCCTACGTGGAGCAGCTCGAGTGGCTGTACGCGCTGCAGTCACGTGGCATGCGCTTCGAGCTCGACCGCATGCGCGACGCGCTGCGCCTGCGCGGCGAACCTCAGCGTGGCTTGCCCGTCGTTCACGTCGCCGGCACCAACGGCAAAGGCAGCGTCTGCGCCATGGTCGAGCGCGTTCTGCGCGAGGCGGGCCTGCGCACGGGCCTGTTCACTTCGCCCCACCTCTTGCGCTACGCCGAGCGCATTCGACTCGACGGCGAGCCGCTCTCGGACGCCCGCATCGCCCAGGGCCTCGGCGTCCTGCGGCGGGACAGCTCTCTGCCGCGCCTGACCTTCTTCGAGCACACGGCGCTGCTCGCGCTCGAGACCTTTCGCGACGCCGCCCTCGATGTCGCGGTCGTGGAGGTCGGACTCGGCGGGCGCCTCGACGCGACCAACCTGGTCGAGCCCCGCGTGACCGCCATCACGAACATCGCGGCGGACCACATGAACGTCCTCGGGGACACGCTGGAGGCCATCGCCGGCGAGAAGGCGGGCATCTTGAAGGCCGGCGCGCCCCTCGTCCTCGGCGTGCGCGAGCCCCGCGTGGCGGCGCCCATCCTGGAGCGCGCGGCGAGCCTGGGAGTCCCCGTGTGGCGCCTCGGTGTGGAGCTCGACGTGCGCGAGTCCGCCCGGGGACTGCTGCTGCGGGCGGGCGATCAGTCGCTGTCCGAGGTCCAGCTCGGTCTGCGCGGCGCGCATCAGCACGACAACGCCGTGGTGGCCTACGGCATCCTGGCGCGACTGCGCCAGCAGGGTCGCGCCATCCCCGACGAGGCCATGCGGCGGGGCTTCGCGCGGGCTCAGTGGCCGGGGCGGCTCGAGTCCGTGCCAGGCCAGCCAGCCCACCTGCTCGACTGCGCCCACAACCCCGACGGGGCGCGCACACTCGCGGCCCATCTGGCGTCCCTGCCGCGCTCGGGCCGTCGCGTCCTGGTCTTCGGGGCGCTGGGCGACAAGGACCACACGGGCCTGCTCGCTCCCCTCGACGAAGAGGTCGACGATCGCGTCTACGTCTCTCCCGAGGTGCGCGACCGGTCGGTCCCGGCGGAGACCTTCCTGCGAATTCGTCCCGGGCTCGTGTGCCAGGACGTGCCCGAGGCTCTGGCCCGCGCCCGCGAGCTCGCGGGTGAGGAGGGCCTGGTGATCGTCGCGGGCTCGATCTTTCTCGTCGCCGCCGCCCGCGCCATCCTGCTGCATCTGCCCAGCGATCCGCCGATCGCCATGTAATTCTCGATTCCGCGCCTTGATCTCGGGCCATGGGCGTGCATGCCTTCGGCCATGACCGTCTTCCTCGATGCCCTGAACGGGCTCCCCACCGACTACACCCCCATCTGGCTGATGCGTCAGGCGGGCCGCTACCAACCCGAGTATCGCGAGATCCGGAGCCGCGTCAGCTTCGTCGAACTGTGCAAGACTCCGGAGCTCGCGGCCGAGGTGACGGTGAACGCGGTCAAGGACATCGGCGCGGACGCGGGCATCATCTTCGCGGATATCCTGCTCATCCTCGAGCCCCTCGGCATCGGTTTCGAGTTCACCAAGGGTGACGGTCCTTCGATCCCGACGCCCGTGCGCACGGCCGCGCAGATCGACGCTGTGGCGGACGAGATCGACGCGGCGGCCTCGCTCCATTTCGTGATGGAGGCGATCCGTCGCACCCGAGCCGAGATGGACACGCCTCTGATCGGCTTCGCGGGCTCGCCCTTCACCCTCGCGTCCTACGCCATCGAAGGCGGCGGTTCGAAGAACTACTACGAGGCCAAGAAGATGATGTCGGGTGATCCCGGCGCCTTCGCGGCCTTGATGGACAAGTTCGCGCGCGCCGTGGCCGGCTACCTGAACGCACAGATCGACGCGGGCGCTCAGGCCGTGCAGCTCTTCGACTCCTGGGTCGGATGCCTCAGCCCCAGCGACTACCGCACCCACGTCATGCCCGCGATGAAGACCCTCTTCGCGGCGCTGGGCAACCGCGTGCCCGTCATCCACTTCGGCACTGGCAACCCCGAGCTCTACCCGCTGATGAAGGAAGCGGGCGGAGACGTGATCGGCGTCGACTGGCGTATCGACCTCTCCCAGGCCTATCGCCGACTCGGCGACGACACGCGCCTGATGGGCAACCTCGACCCGGCGTACTTGCTCGGACCGCGCGAAGCCATGTTCGCCCAAGCCGATCGCATCCTCGACCAGGCGGCCGGCCACGCGGGACACATCTTCAATCTCGGTCATGGCGTGATGCCCGAGGCCAAGGTCGCCACAGCTCGCGCGCTCGTGGATCACGTCCACGAGGCCTCGGCTCGGAGGCGCTGATGCCGCGCGTGGTCGTCGTCGGCGGAGGCGTGGCCGGGCTCGCGGCCGCCCATCGCCTGTTGGAGGTCGCGCCCGATCTCGAGGTCGTGTTGCTCGAGGCCCAGGATCGCCTCGGCGGCACGATCCGCACAGAGCGCGTCGATGGCTTCGTCATCGATCGTGGTCCCGACGCCATCATCACGGAGAAGCCCTCCGCGTTGAAGCTGGTCGAGCGTCTCGGTCTGCAGGATCGCATCGTGCGCACGCAGGACGCGCATCGCGGCGCCTACGTGGTCGCCCACGGCCGACTGGTCCCCGTGCCCGAGGGCTTCGCGCTGCTGGCTCCGTCTGCCTGGTGGCCCCTGATGAGCTCGTCTGTGCTCTCGTGGTCGGGCAAGATTCGAGCGGCGGGGGATCTCATCCTGCCGCGTGGTCCGGAAGCGGCCGACGAGAGCCTCGGTGGTTTCGTCGCGCGCCGTCTGGGCCCCGAGATGCTCGAACGTCTGGCGCAACCGATGGTCGGCGGCATCTACGGCACCGCGCCCGGCGTGCTCAGCCTCGAGGCGACCATGCCGCGCTTCCGCACCCTCGAGCGCGAACATCGCTCCGTGGCCCTCGGTCTGATGCGCGGCGTCGCCCGCATGAAGAAGCTCAGGCGTGGCGAAGAGACCGCGGCTACCGGCGCTCGGTACGGCCTCTTCATCAGCTTCGATGGAGGCATCCAGGTGCTCACCGACGCGCTCGCGGCGAGTCTGCCTGGCGAGGTGCGCCTGTCGACGCCCGTGCGCGGGTTGGAGCGGCGCGGCGAGGGCTTTCTGCTGAAGCTCGCGGACGGGGAAGAGATCGAGGCCGACGGAGTCATCCTGGCCACCGCGGCCCACGTCAGCGCGCGCCTGGTCGAGCCCGAGGACGCGCGCCTCGCGCAGCACCTCGACGCCATCCCCTACGGCTCCTCCGTCACCATCGCCCTCGCCTATCGGCGCGAGGAGATCCCCCATCCCCTCGACGCCTTCGGCTTCGTCGTGCCCACCGTGGAGGGCCGCTCGCTGATGGCCTGCACCTGGTCGAGCGTGAAGTGGCCCGGGCGTGCGCCGGAGGGCATGGTCCTTCTTCGCTGCTTCCTCGGTGGGGAAGATCGCGACCACGCGGCGAAGCTCGACGACGAGACGCTGCTCGCGGACTGCCGGAGGGAGCTGAAGCGCCTGATGGGCATCGAGGCCGCGCCGAGCCTGGTGCGCGTGGACCGCCACGTCGAGGTCATGCCGCGCTACCGCGTGGGCCACCTCGTGCGCGCCGAACAGATCGAGGCTCGCGTAGCGGCGCTGCCGCGTCTCGAGCTGGCGGGCGGATTCACCCGAGGCGTGGGCATCCCGGACAGCGTGAAGAGCGGCGAAGCAGCCGCCGAATCCCTCGCGGCCCAGCTCGGCTGAATGAGCCCTCAGGTCCTGGCCGAGGATCAGAAGTGGAACGTCAGCTGGCCGTGGAAGCGGAGCTGCAAGCCCACGGCGTCGCCACTCTCGGAGACGTTGACGTCCCCGATCATGCTGGCGGCGCCGGTCGTGATCTTCTGCCGTGTCAGGTTCAAGAACGCGCCATCGACGCCCGCGCCGATCGAGATGTGGTTGCTGAGGTAGATGTCCACGCCCGCGCCGACATCCGCGACCAGGCCGGAGACGCTGGTTTCACTCAGGCCCGGGTCTCGGTAGTTGGCTTGGCCCAGCCAGCCGTAGCCGAGGCCGCCGCGCACGTAGGGCTCGACGACGGGGATCGGGATGTGGAAGCCGAGGTCGACGCCCGCCGTGCCGATCTCGAAGCCTGGGTAGCTGGCCAAGGTGCCTCGGACGCCGACGGTGAACCAGTAGATGCGGAAGCCCGCATCCACCGCGAAGGTCCAGCCGTTGCCGTCGAGTCGCTCACCCGCGGGGATGAAGTTGTTGGAGCTGAACTGCACCAGGTTGACCCACGAGTAGCCGAAATCCGCGCCGAGGTAGACGATGCCATGGTCGCCCTCGTCCTCTGGCGGAGCGGCAGGAGCGGGCGTCGCAGCCGCTGCGGGCGCGACATCGGGCGGGGGAGGGGCCGGCTGTGCTTCCGTGTGCGTGGCCGCTGGCGGGGACGCCTCCGCTCGCGCGGGGGCGGTGTCCGCGCTGGCCGTCGAGGTCGTCGAGGTCGTCGAGGTCGTCGACCCACTGGCCGTCGTGCCGGCGTCCGTGGTCTGGGCCGTGGCCGGGGAAGCCATCAGCATGGCGACGAAGAGCGCGACCACCGCCGTGGTGCCCTTCAGTGGCAGCAGATCGCCCCACGCCTCGCCACCTTCGTCCTCGAAGAACGCTCCAGGCTCCTCGGCTAGCGTGTAGTCGCCGTCGAGCCAACGCCCCAGGTCCGCGGAGCGGCAGCGCGGACCACAGAAGGGGAAGAATTCGTTGTCTGCCGGCAGCTTCACTGTCGTCGTGCAGGTCGGGCAATGCGTTCGCTTCATGCCGCCACGATAGCACGCACGTCCCGCCTGGGCCGCGAACCCCTCGCCCTTTTTCGGGAAGTCTTTCCGCCCCGTCGGACGTATCCTCCCTCGACACCCACACGCGCCTAGCGCGGGAGGCTGACCTTGTCCGACGTCCGCACGCGCTCTGTTCTTCGAAACCGCGCCCTCACGGGAGCGCTGCTTGCGCTCGCGCTGGCAGGCTGTGGCGGGCATGGGCTGCTCTCGCCGCGTTTCGTGGCCGTGCACAACGCCATGGCGGCGATGGGCATGGCACAGACGGGCTCCATCAGCGAAGGCTCCCTGGAGCATGGCGCGAAGGTGCGCTTCGACGTCCCGCTCGAGGCCGGCCATTGCTACACCTTCGTGGCTCTCGGCTCCTCGGGCGTGCGCGACCTCGACCTGCGAATCCTGGGCGAGGACGACACCGAGTTGGGGCGCGACGTGACGCACGATCCGCAGGCCGCGGCCCAGGCGTGTCCGCGAGCGGCCGGCAGCTACCAGGTCGAGCTCACCATGAGCGGCGGCCAGGGCGGCTACGCCGTGAGCTCTTGGGAAGGCGCGGCCGGTCGCAGCAGCGGTGGCAGGGTGAGCGCGGGCGTCGCGTCCTCCGGTGGCGATGGTGAAGGCACGTGCCAGAGCCCGCTGCCCCTCGCCCTCGGTGCGCCCGCCCACGGCGACACGACGGGCGGCGCCAACGCCCTCAGCCCCTCCTGCATTCAGGGCGGCACGGCGCCCGAGCGCGTGTACGAGATTCAGATCGAGCAGCGCGCACAGCTCGTCGCCGATCTCTCGACGGGCTACGACGGCGCGCTCTACCTGCGAGCCCAGTGCGGTGCCGGTGAGGACATCGCGTGCAACGACGACGCGGGCGGCAGCACGACGCGCTCCCATGTCGACGCCACGCTCGATCCCGGAACGTACTACCTCGTCGTCGACGGCTACGGCGACGCCGCGGGCACCTACGATCTCGTCGTCCAGGCGACGCCCCTGCGAGCGCTCTCGGCCGTCTGTGGGGCGGCGGACGCGCTGCCCCTGGGACAGCCCGTCTCCGGCACAACGGAGGGCAGCCAGGATTACTTCCAGGCGACCTGCGGCGGCGGCGCGCGTGCCCCGGATCACGTCTATCGCCTCGACATCACGCAGCGTTCACGACTCCGGGTGCGCCAGGAGAGCAACCACGATGGCGTGCTCTACATGCGGCGATCCTGCGCCGAGCCGAGCTCGGAATTCGCCTGCAACGACGACCTCGGCGACACGCGCCACTCCGAGATTCGCACCGTGGTCGATCCCGGGACCTACTTCGTCTACTCGGACGGCTACAGCGGCGGCGACCAGCCGGCGTCCGGCAGCTACACCATCCGCGCCGACACGGCACCCGAGGCCGGTGGCTCGGCAGCGGGCGAGACCTGCCAGGCTCCCCTCGCGCTGCGATCGGGAACGGCGGCCCAGATCGACACCTTCGAGGCGGGCGACGACTACAGCGGCAGCTGCGGCGGCCAAGGCGCGCCTGACGTCGTCTACGGCTTCGACCTCACGGCGCGCTCGCGGGTCGAGGTGCGGGTGGCCAACCCAGCGTTCACGGGCGCCATGTACGTGCAGCGCACCTGCGGCGACACCTCCACCGAGGTCGCCTGCGGGGCCTTCACGCCCGGAGCGCGCGCCGCGGACGCGCCCCCCCAGCTCGACACCATCCTGCCGCGTGGGCACTACGTGCTCGTGATCGACGGAGCCAACGCCGAGGAATTCGGCAGCGCCGAGATCACGCTCCAGGTCTCCGACGTGGCGGCCCTCGAGCGAGCCTGCGCGGCCGCTCCGCTGCTGCATCCGGGGCACACGGAGAACGGCACGACCGTGGGCGGGCAGGACAGGTTCCACGCCAGCTGCGCCGAGGGAACCGCCAGCAACGACGTGATGTATCGCCTGCGCCTGACCAGGCGCTCGACGGTGCGCATCTCGATGTCGAGCGACTTCGACGGTGCGCTCTACCTGCGCCGCGATTGCACCGACGGGGCCACCGAGGTGGTGTGCAACGACGACACCGGTGACAACCGCCACTCCCAGCTCGACACCACGCTCGACGCCGGCACCTACTTCGTCTTCGTGGACGGCTTCCGCTCCGGGAACCAGGGCTCGTACTCGCTCGAGGTCCAGGTGACGCGCCCCTAGCGCTGGCGTTCTAGCAGCCGGCGCCGTTGGCGAAGCGTGGCCGTCTCGACGTGGCTGCTGGCGAGGGCAGCCTCGAGCGCCTCGAGGGCGTGGTTTCGGAGCGCCGCAATCTCTGCGCGGCTGAGCGGCCGAACCGTGACGTCCGCCTCGGCGGTGGCCGTGGAGGTCGTGGATTCGGGGCGACTCGCGGACGCGACAGCCACGATCGAGCCAGGCTGACCCGTGGAGTCGACCGAGGGTGACCCGGCGACCGAGGGTGACCCGGCGACCGAGGGTGACCGAGGGTGAGCGGGCGCCAGGGCGAGGTTGGGTTCGACCGAGGGTGACCCAGGGTGAGCGGGCGCCGGGGCGAGGTTGGGTTCGACCGAGGGTGACCCGGCGACCGAGGGTGACCCGGCGACCGAGGGTGACCGAGGGTGACCCGGAGCCGGGTCGAGGTCGGCCAGGGCGGCCGCGCCGGGTGCCGAAGCGGGCTGGGTCGTGGGTTCCGCCTCGGGTGACCCAGGGTGACCGGGTGCCCCTACGGCGTCTGGGCCACGCTCGGCGGGTGCATCCGTGTCCGCGTCGGCCAGCTCCGTCTCGGGGTCGTGCGGGCCCGTGTCCGAGTCCAGATCGACGTAGGTGGGGCGCTCGCCGGGGCCGCTGAGGTCGATCCAATAGGTCGCTCGCGCGCGCACGTCGACGTGGGTGAAGGTGCTGTTGGGGTAGAAGCCCACGCCCGTCTGCGCCAGACCGCGGGCGAACTCGCTGACCTGCTCGCGCTCCACGCCCTCCACGAAAAGGTCGAGGGCTCGGCCCACGCGGTGCCGGCTGGTCGGGCGCGCGTGCGGCCTCACCCCTGACACGATCAGGATCCGTTGCCCTGGCCAGCGTCGAGCGATGGCCGCGAGCCGCGGCACCAGGCCAGGATCGAGTCGCGGAATGCCGGGCGCCACATCGCTCGAGGCGGGTCTGCTCGCCTCAGGGTCGCCCTCGATCGGGACCCCGTGCGGCCGCGCGAGCCGGCTCAGCACGTCGAGTACGTCGGGCATGGCGCGCCCCTCGCAGTCCGTCAGCCGCACCCGTTCGGACTCCTCGGGATGGGAGAAGGCCCGGACCACGACCGCCTCCACGGAGGCGCAGCCCTCTGCCTCGCCGGGCTCCTGACCGTGCACGACGCTCGTCAGAGACAGGGAGAGCCAGAGCACCAGAGCTGGGATGCCACAGAAACGCACATGTACCTACATGTGAATCCTGCATCCCTGGGCCGTCCGGGCAAGAAATCGACGGCGCTTCGCCTCGCCAGCACCCGAGGCACACTCAGGCGAAGGTGGAACCCGTCAGCAGGTCGCGGGCGAAGCGACCGCGCATGAGCAGCGGCTCGCCTTCGATTCGGACGTCGGGCCTGCGCATCAGCAGGGGGATCTCCTGCGTGCATCCGAAGTCCGCGCCCGTCAGCGCCGCGCAGCTGTCGCCCAGCGTGAGATGCAGTCCGGGCATCTTCAGATCCTGCAACAGCGCGCCGATCGGGGTCAGCACGCTGATGTTGGTTCCGAACGCGACCTGACCCACGCGGCGTGCGTTCGTGACGCCGCGCAGCGCGTCCATCAGCAGCTCAGCCTCGGGGCCCTCGGCATGCGAGAGGCGGCTCGCGGCGAAGTGGAGCCGCAGCTTGCCGGTGCGCCCGATGCACGTGCCGTCCGGCAGCCAGACGCCGCCATCCGGGACCAACGTGCCCTCGACGCTCGCGGGGCTGGTGAAGATCTCGCCGCCCGGGAAGTTCGTCCAGCCGGGCTCGCGCAGCACTCCGCTCTGGTTGTGCCAATGCAGCTGGCGGCCGCAGCCGATCTCCAAGTGCGTGCCTGGCGCGCCGCGAACCTCGAGTCGACAAGGCGCGGTCAGCCGCTTGCGCAGACGTTCGCCCAGCTCGTGCACGGCGTTGAAGTCGGCCCGCACCGATTGCCGCATCATCTCTTCGGTCACACCGACCATGTGGCCGTGGCGGCGCGATCCGCCCGCGTCGATCATGCTTCGTCGGAAGCTCGCGGGCAGATCCACGCTCGACACCAGCAGGGACGCGCCCGCGCGCGCGACGGTGGCGAGCAAGCGGCTGGCGAGCCCTTCGTCGTTGCACAACGTGGCGTCGACGCGGAAGGCCAACACGCGCAAGCCGCAGTCCGCGGCTTCCGTGACCAGGGCGGCGGCGATGGCCTCCGTTGCGTGTTCGGTGACCACGACCAGATCGTCGCCCGCGCTGAGGCCCAGGCCATGGGTGATGACGTTGCGTGCGCCCGCCCGCAGCCGCTCGTCGAAGGGCGTCGTCAGCAGGAGGCGTCGATCCTCATGATCCGCGGTGAAGCTGTCGCGTCGCACGCGATCGCTCTGCGGTCGGCGATCGGACGACAGAGCCGCGCCGCCCGGTGTTCCGCCAGGAGGCGTCTCGAAGGGGACCGTGTCTCGCCCGGATCGAGGACGCGCGCCCTTACCCGCGCCCTGCACCGGCGCGACTTTTCGGCTCCCCGACACCGGCTCGTCTGCCCCGCTGAAGCGGTCTTCAAACGCCGATCGGCGCCCTGAATGACGCGGTCCCATGCCACTTGATACGCCCTTCCCAGAGGCTTGCAAAGCCCCCTGATGGCATTCCTTTGGGCCGAAATTCCCGCATGAACGCATCATTCCGTGACGACACGAAGGATGGCGCGCGCCAGCTCCTCGGGCACCTGTTCCTGGAGGAAGTGGCCCGCCTGTGTCTCGGTGACGCGAGCCTGGGGCAGGGCACGGTGATGTCGCCCCAGCGCTCGGCCGAGGATCGGGTCGCGCAAGCCCCAGACCAGCTCGATCGGGCCGCGGTCGGCCGCGATGAAGCCTCCGATGGCGTCGAGCAGCGCCGTGCTCGGGTGGGCCTCCGACGTGGGCACCAAACGCGCCATCGCCAGGGGGCCCGCCCGCTCCCAGGAGCGCCTGAAGGGCCAGAGGTAGGCGCGTCGCGCGAGCGCATCGAGCTTGCGTTCGTGGTCGCCCTGCGCGTGATCGAGCATGCGCATGGGCAGGCCGAGGCCGCGGAAGGCCAGGTCGCTCAGGACCGGCACGTGGCTGAAACGATGAAAGGCCTTGGGCCGGAAAGGCCGCGCGGGAGGCAGCACGGAGGTGTTGGCCAACACCAGGCCGTGGACACGCGTCGGTCGAGCGCGCGCCACGCCCGCGGCCACGGGACCACCCCAATCCTGGCCGACCAAGGTCACGTCCTCGAGCTCCAGAGCATCCACGAGCGCCACCACAGCCTCGATCTGCATGGCGACAGAGTAGGTGCTGACCTTCCGGGGCTTGTCGCTGAGGCCGAAGCCGAGAAGATCCGGCGCGATCACCCGGACGCCCTCGGGCACCAGGCGCGCGATGACCTTCCGCCATAGGAAGCACCAGGTGGGGTTGCCGTGGATGAGCAGCACGGCCGGGCCGGCGCCTTCGTCGATGAAATGCACACCGAGGGGACGCAGCACGCGGCGATGCCAGGGCAACGCGGCTTGCAGGAAGCGGGGCAGGCGGGGCGCCACCTCGAAGCGGGTGGCCGGCGTCTGGGACACGGACATGGGCGTGTTCTACCCCAAAGTGCGCGTCCAGGCGCGCAGCGTTCGGCGCAGATGTCGACGTGACCCGAGCGCGACCTGCATGCATGCTGAGCCCGCATGGCCCCTCGCGTCATCGAGTCTCGCTATCTGGATCCCATCGACGCCATCTGGCTCGCGGCGGCGCGCGGCGTGGGCTTCGAAGTGCGCCGCTCGAGCGAGGTCTTCGCCAGCGTGGATGGCGCCGGCGTGTTGACCCTGGGCTCCCTCGACACCCTCGACGCCGACGACTGCCTCGGGCAGATGATCTTCCACGAGCTCTGTCATTCCTTGGTCGCGGGCGAGGGCGGACTGCACCGACCCGATTGGGGACTCCCCACCTGGAATGAAGACCTCTCGGCCGTCGACACCACGTACGAGCACGCCGCCCTCAGGCTTCAGGCCCATCTGGCGGGAGTCCACGGCCTGCGAGCCGTGCTCGCGCCGACCACGGATTTTCGCGCCTACTACGACGCGCTGCCGCAGGATCCGCTCGAGCCGACCGAGGATCCGGCCCTGCCCCTGGCGCGAGAGGCGCTGGCGCGGGCCTCGCGCCCACCCTGGGCCCCCCACGTCGAAGCCGCCCTCGCCGCCACGTCTCGCGTCGTCCGCGTGGTCGCCGCGCTGCCGACGGGCGACGACTCGGACCTGCCGCTGCTCTTCGGGCGCTACCGCTCGGACGCGCCCTAGCCGGGCGTCTGCCGCGGTTGGACCCGGCGCGGGGGCATGCTATAGCGCGGCCGCTTCTTTCGAAGCCGGGGCCTCGCCCCGAAATCCCACGCCTCTCTCGGCTCTAACGGTCGGACCGGTGCCCGCAACGACAACCGTCGTGGGTCACCGACCGGAGGGAGGCAGACACAACCGGTACAAGGAGAATGAGCCATGTCTGAATCCAGCCACGAGATCCAGGAAGCCCCCGAGCTGGCGGCCCTGGGAAGCCCCGACGTCGCCAGCGGCGACCTGCCCATCGGCTTGCGCGCGTTGATCGACGCTGGCGTCCACTTCGGGCACCAGACCCGGCGCTGGAACCCGAAGATGCGCCCCTACATCTACGGCGCTCGCAACGGCATCCACATCGTCGACCTCGACCAGACGGCGCAGCTCTTCCGTCGCGCCTACGAGTTCATCGTCAAGGCGGTCTCCAACGGCGGGCACGTGCTCTTCGTCGGCACCAAGCGCCAGGCGGCGGACGTCGTCTTCGAGGAGGCCACGCGCTCCGATCAGTTCTACGTCACGGGCCGTTGGCTCGGCGGCACGCTGACCAACTTCAAGACCATGAAGACGGGCATCGATCGCCTGCGCGACCTCGACCGCATGTGGGAGGACGGCTCCATCCACACCTTCTCCAAGAAGGACGTGCTGCACATGAGCCGCGACCGCGAGCGCCTGGAGAAGTTCCTCGGCGGCATCAAGCAGCTGAACTCGCTTCCGGCCGTGATGTTCGTGGTCGATCCCCATCACGAGCACATCGCCGTGAACGAGGGGCGCAAGCTCCACATCCCGATCGTCGCGCTCACAGACACCAACTGCGATCCCGATCTCATCGACTTCGTGATCCCCGGCAACGACGACGCCATCCGCGCCATCAAGCTGGTGACCTCACGCGTGGCCGACGCCTGCATCGAGGGTCAGCAGCGCCAGCGCGATCAGGGTCATGGTGGCACCACCCCCGCCAACGCCGACGGCGTTCAGGTCGAGCACGCGCGCACGCGTCGTCGCCGCAACTGAACCCACTCGATTCCAATAATCCTACTCGAACAAGGTAGACGAACATGACCCAAGTGACGGCCCAAATGGTCAAGTCGCTCCGCGACCGCACAGGCGCGGGCATGATGGATTGCAAGAACGCGCTGGTCGAGAGCGACGGCGACGAAGAGAAGGTGATCGAGGAGATCCAGAAGAAGGGTCTCGCGAAGGTCGCCAAGAAGGCAGGCGCCATCGCCGCCGAGGGCTTGGTGCACGCGTACATCCACGGTGGTGGACGCGTGGGCGTGCTGCTCGAGGTGAACTGCCAGACCGACTTCGTGGCTCGCAACGAAGAGTTCAAGCAGTTCGTCGACGAGCTGGCGATGCACATCGCCTCGGAGCGTCCCGAGTACGTCACCGAGTCCGAGATCCCCGCGTCCGAGATCGAGCACCAGAAGGTCATCTTCATCGGTCAGCTCGCCGAGGAGGCCAAGGAGACGGGCAAGGAGCGCCCGGCCGCCGCGGTCGAGAAGATCGTCGAGGGCAAGCTCGTGAAGTGGAAGCAGGGCGTCTGCCTGCTCGACCAGCTCTTCATCATGGCCGAGGACAAGATCACGATCGCCGACGTCGTGGACCAGCTCACGGCCAAGATCGGTGAGAAGATCTCCATTCGGCGCTTCGTTCGCTACGAGCGTGGCGAAGGCATCGAGAAGAGGGTAGAGAACCTCGCCGACGCAGTCGCCGCGACCATCGCGGACGCCTGACGCCGCGAGCTTCGACATGGCCCACCCTGACCTCAAGTATCAGCGCATCCTCCTGAAGCTTTCGGGGGAAGCGCTATGCGGCGTGAAGGGTGGGTTCGGTGTCGACCCCTCGACCTTGCGCGACTTCTCGGCGGAGATCGCCGAGGTCGCCGCGCTCGGTGTCGGCATCGGCATCGTGATCGGCGGCGGCAACATCTTCCGCGGGCTCAAGGGCAGCGCCAGCGGCATGGACCGGGCCAGCGCCGACTACATGGGCATGCTGGCCACGGTGATCAACGGCATCGCGCTGCAGGACGCGCTCGAGAAGGTCAGCGTGCAGACGCGCCTGCTCTCGGCGCTCGACATTCGCGAGGTCGCGGAGCCGTACATCCGCCGGCGGGCCGTGCGTCACCTCGAGAAGGGTCGCGTCGTCATCTTCGTGGCCGGCACGGGCAACCCCTACTTCTCCACCGACACGGCCGCCGCGCTGCGCGCCATGGAGATCCAGGCGGACGTGCTGCTCAAGGCGACCAAGGTTGAGGGCATCTACGACAAGGATCCCGAGAAGTTCGACGACGCCGTCATGTACGAGCGCCTCAGCTACGATCGCTTCCTCGCGGATCGCGTGGGCGTCATGGACTCCACCGCCGTCACGCTCTGTCGCGACAACGACCTGCCCATCCGAGTCTTCGCGCTCCCGACCCGCGGCAACATCCGGCGCGTCGTATTGGGTGACGACGTCGGCACCGTCGTCTGCGAAGAGGGCTGAGCGCTATGCGGGCGATTGGCCCGCTGGATCCCCTCTCGCGACGCGAGCTCATCCTTGCCGCCACGCTGCCTCGCGCTCTAAGCTACGCCGCCTACCCTGGAGGATGCGATGATCAACGAAGCCCTGA
>Ga0100381_1001263_pt1 | contig 24094 bp, 21 predicted proteins | sample CryGeymeta201505_FD_80416 | JGI IMG/M metagenome (GOLD analysis project Ga0100381, IMG submission 80416) | Groundwater microbial communities from Crystal Geyser aquifers in Utah, USA - Crystal Geyser metaG 2015-05 | ecosystem: Environmental > Aquatic > Deep subsurface > Groundwater | place: USA...
AGGTCAGGAGCCACACCCGAGTCGCCATCGCCGAGTTCCCGGTGACCGAAGTGTACTCTGCGCACCGGCAGGCGATTGAAGACCGGATCGAGACCCGCCTTCGCGCGGCGGTGCAGCGGGCCTACCTGAAGATTGATGACGTGCTGCTGCGGGACATCCGGTTCTCGCCGGCATTCGCCAACGCCATCGAGGGCAAGCAGATCGCGCAACAGCAGGCCCAGCGGATGCAGTACGTGCTGGAGAAGTCCGAGAAGGAGAAGGAGCAGAAGATCATCGAGGCGGAAGGCGAGGCGCAGGCGATCGAGCTGAAGGGCCAGGCGGTGGCCGAGAACATGAAGGTGGTCCAGTACGACTACGTGCGCAAAGTCGCCCCCGGCGTCCAGGCGATCATCGCTGACGGCAAGACGTTGGCAGCGCCGGTCCCGAAGGGCGAGTGACGGGGATCTGGAGGGATCCTCGGGGAGCATCCGCGAACCGGCTGGCGGATGCAGAGCAGTTATTCATGCCCGACCTTCGGTTGGGCACCACATCGGGTGGAAACCGGGGGCGGGTGGCGGGCCGATGAGTGGAATCCGCGTTGCCTTGCTCACCCCGACGGAGTAGAATGCTATCCGCCATGGAGCGCGAACGAGCCATCGCCAAGATCTGCGCCAGACTGCCTGTCAAGGAGCGCCGGAGCGACTTTGCCTACTGGCAGACGCAGCCGCACGAAGCGCGGCTGGCCGCTCTGGAGGAGATCCGGCAGGAGTACCACCGGTGGAAGTACGGTGCTGAACCGGGATTTCAGAGAGTTCATACAATCGCTCAACGGCAATGACGTTCGGTACCTCGTGGTTGGTGGATACGCAGTGGCGTTCCACGGTCACCCACGGTACACGAAGGATCTCGACATCTGGATCGAACTCAGTGCCGAGAACGCCAGCCGCATGGTGAAGGCCCTTGAGCAGTTCGGGTTCGAGTCACTGGGTCTCACTGAAGGCGACTTCCAGGTGCCCGATCAGGTTGTCCAATTGGGCTATCCCCCCAACCGGATCGACATCGTTGCCACGCCGGACGGTGTCGATTTCGCAACCTGTTATGCCTCGCGGGTGCAGTCCGAGATCGATGGGGTGCCCATCCAGTTCATCGACCTGGACAACCTCCGCAGGAACAAAGCCGCCTCAGGCCGGCTGCAGGACTTGGCGGACTTGGAGCACCTGGGGTGAGTGCCCGGTCCGGGGCACGGGCCGGGGCTGCGTGTCCTACCTCGGCGGCTCCCACAGCTTCGGGAACGAGCCGCGCGACACCCGCTCGACGACCGGCGCGTCGGTCAGCTTCTGGGGGAGGCTGGAGACGTATCCCGGGATGCCTTGGGCGATGTCGCCGACTTCGACCAAGAAGGCATCGGGGATCTTCCCGAACAGCGGCACCTCGTAGTGGTCGCCGACGCGATCCATGAGCAGGTGGTACCACATGAGGTCGCGCCACGCCGGATCGTCGGCGTAGACGTACCACGCCCGCACGAGCTGTACCTTGGCGTCGCCCTCCACCCTCGCCCGGAACACCGTGCGGTCCGCCAAGCGCTCGTGGGCGACCTCGGTGATCCGGGTCAGCGGGCGCCCGTCGAACACGTGCGCCACCCACATCAGCCAGTCCATGTACTGGATCTCACTGAAGTTGGAGTGGCAGTAGTTGGGGATGATCTCGAGGGTCATCGGCGTGCGGAGGCGCTCCTGCATCAGGTTCACGTTGAACATCCGGTAGCCGTCCTCGTTGGTGGCGCCGAGGTAAAAGACGGGGACGTGCACCTGGTCCTGGAAGAACCCGTGGTGGAACGACAGGTGCGACTGGATCATGTCGGTGCGGTAGACGCCTTCGTTGCCCATCTCCAGGACGCCCGCCACCCGGTCGTCCATGGCGGCGACGACGACGGCGCTCCGCCCGCGCTTGGAGTGCCCGCCGACGATGGCGTGCAGGTCGTCCAGCCCGAGGAACTGCTGGAAGGCGTTCATCGCCTGGATGTACACCACGGCGAGCTGGCAGTTCATGTTGTAGTAGTTCTGCCCGGTCTCCTTCGCCAGCTTGCCGAGGATGCCGATGTCGCGCTCGATGTCGGCGCTGTCGTCGTAGGTGCCGGGGTTGTCGAGCACCATCGTCGGGTAGCCGAGCCGGGCGGCGATCGGCTCTCCGTACTTCTCGACATGGACCGGGAAGTAGCCTCGCGGCGGCGAGCCGATGATGACGACCTTCCCCTTGCGTTCCGGTGTCAGGTTCCGGCTGTTGTCCGCCGGCATGAGGATCACGCACCGGTGCCCCCACCGCTTGCCGCCGATCACCTGGCTGTGGAAATGGGCGGTCACCTTGCGCAGCTTCTGCGACGGGTCGGTGTCGCTGGCGACGAAGTTATCAGACTGGACGCGGAAGTCGAGCGGCACGCAGTGCTGCTTCACGACGTACCAGAGCTCCCGAGGCTTGGGGACGTTGCGGGAGGCTTCTTCGAAGTTGAAGGGCGTCGCATTCGGCGGTCGCTCCGCGTGGGCGCAGCGACTCCCTGAGGCAATGATGAGCAGGATGACCAACGCGGTCTCGGTCAGAGCACACATACGAAGACTCCTTCTTCAGGCACGACTTGTCAGATATGGGCGAACAGGTCGCCCCACTTCCCGAACACCCAGGCGTAGTAGCGAACAACCTTGTCGCCGTATCTGCTTCGTGCGCTACGTGTACGCCTCCTGCGTAGTCCGCGCACCAAGTCGCGCGCGGGCTCCCGCTGATGCGATCAGCGGCGCCAGTTCCGCAGCCGCCGTACCCATAGCTGCCGGATACGCCGATCATGCCACTGCTTCCGCTCGCAGTCCTTGTGGAAGCACGCCCGCGCTCTACGAAACTGCCGCAGGGTCACTTGCAGCACAGCGCTCCCGAGAACAGCAACCACGATGGCAGTTCGCGGCCCGGCGACAGCCCATGCAACGAGGGATGACGGAACCAGTGCCCACACCAGCCCGCGCGTGATCCTCCGACATCGTAGAACACGATCCAAGCTATCGGAACGGCTCACCCGTGGCGCCTCCTACACCCCATGCTCCGCCCGCGCGATCACGTCTTCCTGAATGTCCTCAGTCAGGTTCACGAAAAACTCCGAGAAGCCGGCGACGCGCACAACCAAGTCGCGGTGCCGGTCGGGGTCCCCGTGCGCGGCTCGCAGGTCGGCGGTGCTGACGCAGTTGATTTGCAGCTCCTGGCCGCCGCGTTGGAAGTAGCTGTCGAGCAGGGCGGCGACTTTCGCGCGGTTCTGCGACTCGGTCAGCATCGTCGGGTGGAGGCGCAGGTTGACGTTGTAGCCGGACTGCCAGCTCTTCACCGGGTTGAGCTTGGTGACAGAGTTAAGCAGGGCGGTGGGGCCGCTGCGCTCGCAGCCGGCGGAGGCGGCGACGGACGAGGCGAGCGGAGCGCCGGCACGGCGACCGTCGGGCGTGGCCGGCGTGTTGGCACCGCCGCGGACGGCGCCGGAACGGACGACGTGGCAGTTGCCGAACGGGGTGCCGTCGCGTGGGTCGCGGCAGAGCGCCTTGAGTGGCTCGTCGCGAAGGCGCTCGACGAGGGGGATGAGGTCGTCCGCGTGGGGGTCGTCGTTCCCGAGTTTGGGGGCGACCAGCAGCAACTGGTGGAGTTGCTCGTGCCCCGCGAAGTCGGCCGCGCAAGCTGCCGCCACGTCGGTCAGCCCTGCCGCGCCTTTGCGGAAGACGACCTCTCGAATGGTGGCGAGGCTGTCCACCATGTTGGCGAAGGCGATTCCGCCGCAGGAGAGGATGTTGTACTTCGTCCCCTCGACCATGTCTCGGGCGCGGTCAAGGCAGCCGTCGAAGAAGCACGACGTGAACGGCGTCTGCCCCCAGGTCATCTGGGCATGGAGCACGGCCATCCCGTGGGCGTAGCTGTGCTCGAGTTGCCGGCGCATCCGGTCGCCGACGGCTTCGATCAACTCCTCGAACGATCGTGGCAGCTCTTCGACGCACAGGTTGGCAACCTGTGCCACGCGGTAGCCTTTCCCGCCGGTGATAGCTGACTCCAGCGCCTGCAAGTAGTCGACGTGGGCGCACGGGTTGAAGTACGCCTTGCCGGGGATTGCCAGCTCGTTGCAGCCGGCGGGCACGTAATCGAAGGCATCCTCGCGCGCGACGCCCAACTCCATGAACATGAACGGCACGGCGGTGTCGCTCATCATCAGCGGGAAGCACGTGGAGCCGGCGAGGTTTTGCAGGCATTGGTCGAAGAAGTCGCGGTCGATCTTCGGGTGATACCGGACCCAGACCAGCGGCTCCGGGATGGATACGTTCCCCGTCGCCGCGAGGAATAGCCACGACAGCTCGTTGGTCTGGTCGGCGCCATCGGGCGTGGACCCGCCGACCACCAGCCCTTGCGTCAGGTTATGCTCGACGCCCCAGAAGGTGTTGTCGCGCTGCTTCAGCAGAAAGTGCTCGCAGAGGGTCAGCGCTTCGTCGTCGGTGAGGCGACCGGCTTCCTTGTCGGCGCGGTAGAAGGGGTACAGCAGTTGGTCGAGGCGGTCGGGCGTGTTGGAGTAGCCGTGTCCTTCGAGGTGCACTCCCTGATGGACGAACCAGACGAGCTGCAAGGCCTCGCGGAAGGTGGAGGGCGCCTCGCGCGACACCTTCGCGGCGGTCTCCGCCATCACCCCAAGCTCCCGGCTGCGGGTGGCGTCGCCGCACCGGGCCGACGCCTCGCGCAGGAACTCGGCGTAGCGCGCGATCCACTCCGACATGCCGAGAACGCCGTGCTCGGCGGCGGTCAGGAACTCCAGCCCCTGCGGATCGACCTCACCCGCGCGCCGCTGACGGATTCGCTCGGCGATCCCGCCCACGCCGACCTGCAGCAGCTCGCGGTAGCTCGGGCTGAGGTGCCCCTGATTTGACAGGAACTTGTAGTCCGCCACCTCGCCGCGCTCCGCGTTGCGCCCGCTGCCTGCTGCCACCCACGCCCGGTACTGCCCCCACATGTTCCGGTCTTCCCAGTACGCAGCAATGTCCGGCGGCACTTGCCCGCGCAGGTAGCCGCGCCGGTGTGGGTACTCGCCGGTGTAGATGCCGTTCTCGCCGATCCCCAACTCAACGTAGACCGGCATCGCACCCGGCGTCTCCGAGATCGCCCCGGCGAGGCGGTCGTGTTCGCGCACGTAGAGCGGCACCGTTTGCAAATACTTGCGGAACGCCAGCGCCTTCTTCACGATCCATGGGGCACTCTCCTTCGCCTGCCAGACTCGGGTGAACGTCTTCGCGCGATGCAGGGCAACGGCGACGGGCGAGGACAGGATGTCCTGACGCAGGGCGCGGAGGTCGGTCAGGTCGTGGTGAGCGGGAAGGGGCGATCTCACAGGCAACTCCGTGGGCGAAGGACTGGACGGTATTCTACCTCGGCGGGAGGAATCCATGGGCGGGCCGGGGAACCAAGGAGGCTACTGCTCGCCCTCCCGGAGGAGTCATCCATGCCCTTGGTCACCACCAAGCCCCTCGTCGACAAGGCGTTCGCCAACGGCTACGCCATCGCCGCCATGAACTCCAACGGCGGCAACTACGACATCATGCGCGCCTGTTTGGAGACCGCCCAGGAGATGCGGGCGCCGTTCATCATCAACTGCTACGCCAAGAACGCCCGCTACGCCGGCATGGGTTTCGTCGCCCACAGCGCCAGGTGGCTCATCAACCAGTTCGCGCCGGACATCCCGGTGGCGATCCACCTGGACCACGGGCAGACGTTCGCCGACTGCGTGGACGCCGTGCGCGCCGGGTTCACCTCGATCATGTGCGACGGCTCCGAGCTGCCGTTGGAGGAGAACCTCGCGCTCACTCAGAAAGTCGTCGAGATCGCCCAGGCCGTCGGCGTGAGCGTCGAGGCAGAGCTTGGTCAGTTGCTGCACGGCGAAGCCGATCCGGACAGCCCGCTGCTCGTGCAGGTCGAGGAAGTGCAGCAGTTCATCGCGGCGGTGAAGGTGGACATGCTGGCCATCGCCATCGGCAACTCCCACGGCTACTACAAAGGCGAGCCGCAGATCAACCTCGACCGCCTGAAGGAGGTCCGCGCCGTCACCGACCTGCCGCTGGTGCTCCACGGCTGCACCGGCATGTCCGAGTCAATCGTCAAGGAGTGCGTCTCCCTCGGCATGGCGAAGATCAACTTCGGCACCATGCTCCGCAACAACTACCTGAAGTACTACAACCAAGCCTACACGGAGAGCGACCACCAAGGGCACCCGTGGCGATGCATGCAGTACGCCAAGGACAAGCTGAAGGACGACGTGCGGTGGATTCTGGGGCTGACGGGTTCGGGAGGGAAGGCGTAGCGCCATCGTAGCCGCAGCCGTGCAGACGGTAGCTGCCGGCGCGTAGCCGGTGGGCGCCACGCTCGGGTGCGCGCAACTACGGATCCACGCGCTGGCGCGCGCAGCTACGGATCCACGCGCTGGCGCGCGCAACTACGGATCCACGCGCTGGCGCGCGCAACTACGGATCCACGCGCTGGCGCGCGCAACTACGGATCCACGCGCTGGCGCGCGCAGCTACAAGGCTGGAGCAAACATGCGATCACCCACCGGCAACTTTCTCATCGCCCAAGGCGGCGGGCCGACTGCCGTCATCAACGCCAGCGTCGCCGGCGCCGTGCTGGAGGCGTTCGACAGGCTGGACGCGTCGAGTCAGGTGTGGGGGGCGAAAGGCGGGATCACCGGGCTGCTGAACGAGACGTTTATTGGCTTGCGCCAGCAACCCAATGGCATCTGGGACGGCATCCGCGTCGCGCCGGGAGCCGCTTTGGGCTCGTGCCGGAAGAAGCTGACCGAAGAGGACGTCGCCTGCGCCGTCGCGCTGTGCCGGAAGCACGACATCCGGTACTTCTTCTACGTCGGCGGGAACGACTCAATGGACACGGCGAACATGCTGTCGAAGGCGGCGCAGGCGAGCGGCTACGAGATGCTCGTCGCCGGCGTGCCGAAGACCATCGACAACGACCTCGCCGAGACCGACTTCTGCCCCGGCTACGGCAGCGCCGCTCGCTTCTACGCCCAAGCGATGATCGACCTCGGCATGGACATCCGCTCTCTGCCCACGCCCATCTGCCTGATGGAGGTCATGGGCCGTAACGCCGGTTGGCTAACCGCCGCCACCATGCTGGCACGCAGGGCGCCGGACGACGCACCGCACCTGATCTACGTGCCCGAGGTGCGACTATCGCGCGAGAAGTTCTTAGCAGACGTGAAGGAGGTCTACGACCGGCAGGGCTGGGTGGTCATCGCCATTTCCGAAGGCATGTGCGACGAGAAGGGCGAGTCGTTGAGCCTCCCGACGGGCAAGGTGTCGGCGGACGGTTTCGGTCACCGCATGGTCGGTGACGTGGCGCCCGCCCTGGCGCGGCTCATCATGGGCGAGCTGGGTCTCCGCGCCCGCAACGAGAAGCCCGGTCTCATCGCCCGCGCGTCCAGCCATCACGTCTCGCCCGTCGACCGCGAAGTCGCCGAAGGCGTCGGCCGCTTTGCCGCGCAACGCGTCTTCGCCGGCGAGACCGACTTCATGGCGGCAATCCGGCGCGAGAGCGACCCCCCGTTCCGGGTCAGCTACTTCCCGGTGCCGTTGGAGAAGGTGGCGAACGCCGAGCGGTTGCTGCCCGCCGAGTACGTTGCTGACGGCGGTAACGACATCGCCGAGAGCTTCCGGGAGTACGCAGAGCCGCTGGTCGGCGGGGAGTTAAGGCGGTATGCGCGCCTGAGGTGGTGAGGACGCGACGCTACTCGGGTGGCTGGAAGTCCGCCGCGGTCAGCCCGGTATTGACCCGGTGGTTGCGGAACGCGCCAAGCAGGAGCAGTTGCCCCTTGTCATCGCGCACCTCCATGGCCTTTGGGAGGACGGCGAGGTCCTCCACCAGCACGTAGGTGGTCGTGATGGTCTTCCCCGGCCACGGCAAGTCCACCTCCCTTGGTGGTTGCTGGAGCGGCTGGCCAAGCCGTTCGGCTGTCAGGGAGCCCTTCTCGGTGACGCGGATGCTCCCTGCCGGGATCACCGTCTTGCTCTCGGCCACCCACCACTGACCGGTAGTCGCCTTCTCCACGCGCTCGGCCGTCCAAGTGCGCACTGCTTCGCCCTTCTGGTCATGCCACTCGCATCGCAGCGGCACACGGCGCTCGGAGTCGACCCACGTCAGCACCTTGCGCACCTGGTGAGCATCATCACACCACACCGGCTCGGGCAGGACCTTCTCCAGGAGTCGGCACTTCGCCTCGCCGAGGGTCGCTTCGCTACGCTTGGTCTGCGCGCCCTCCACGCCGAGGAAGGCGGCGGCCATGCCGGTGAGGAAGGGGCGGTAGTCCGACAGGTCGTGCTGCGTCAACGCGCCCTCGCGCTTCGGGTCAGCAACAGTTCCTTGTCGCCATTCCTTGAAGAAGAACTCGAAGAACGACACGCTGCCGGGACCGAAGATGTAGGTCGCGCCTTCGCGGTGCCGGAACGGCGTGCGGCCATTCGTGGGGACCACTCGCACCAGCGTCATCTTGGCCGCAGTGGCGGTTTCAGGGCGTAGCGGAAGACCAGCGTTGTCGGCTCAAAGGTCGGACTCGGGCCCCACTGCGAAAGGGGCGGCCAGGAGATCGTGATCTCCCCCTCGAACTGAGCGTCGGCCAGCGTCCCGGCAGCCCCAAGGCGAAGAGCGCCGGCGGTCAGCAGAATGGCAGCGGTGGGGATGACACGAAGGCGAGGTGCACCGAGCGAGGTGGAATGGCTAGCGCCGGACGGTGCCGCACTCCGGTGCGCTACATGGGCCCTTAGTTGCGGGGGACGTGCAGATCCCGACCGTCGTGGATTCGTCGCACCGATGATGCGCATGAGCAGTTCGCTTCCTTCCTGTTGGGGTAGGGCGCTCCGCCGGCAAGCTGCGTCGAAGCAGCTCCGGCCCCGCTCCGCACTGGCCGTTCTGATGCGATGAAGGGGCAGCACCTCGCTGGCGGCCGGTGTCGGCACCGGCTCATGGGTTCCGCGCGGTTGTCGTCGTGCGCGCTACTCGTGCATGGGCGGAGTCGCCAAAGTGATAGCACCGTCCCCGGGTGCCCAGTTCACAAACCATCCCCATAGAAATGGGACTGCGCCGACCCCTCTATCACCTTCACGAAGGGCTGCCGATGACCTGAGGCGCTTGCCCCGACCGCGGCGTCGGCAGTCCAGATCGTGTAGGGGCCCTCGGCGTAGACCTCTATTGGGTCTCCAGGGACAGCCACGGGTATGTGGTTAGGCGTATCCCAGACCGTTTGGCTCAAGTGCCAGGTGCCCTGAACCTGGTAGGGCACCTCAGCGGTGGCCTCGTGCGCTGTTACGCTGAGGGTGTTGCCGGACAAGTGCCTTTCCTGCACGACAGCGTGCGCCATGCAGTTGTGCGTGCGCTCAAACGTGGCAACCTTGGTTTTCTGTGGCTCGCCCTTGCCCTGCCATTCCCACTCCCTGTGGATCATGGACTCCCCCCAGGCGGCGATCTCCGCGTTGCCGACGTAGGTACCACTGAAGGTGCAGTACGCGTGCGCATCCCAGTCGCTGATGGTCGCCCAGCGGCTCCATCCCGCCGGGGAGTCCTCGCGCGCGGTTGGCTCCCTGTTGCCGCACCACCAGCGATCGAGATGCACCCAGCTTCCATCCTCCGCATAGCCGGGTCTTGGGCCAAGAAACAGTGTCACTGCGCATGTCACTACAAGGAAGGTTGTCCTCATCGCGTTCTCCTTTCGGCTACGGACGGTTGTCTTCTACACCAGCTTGCCATGCAGGCGATTGCATGAGGTGGCGCACGGGGAGCCCGGCAACTGCATGGTCGGCCATGCGTCATCGTCCGTCCTCACCTCCCGATGTCTCAGGCACATTCAGCCACAAGGCACCCAGCAGAACCTCCGCAATGGTCCGGTCCACGTCGCGACAGAGCAGGCGCGACCCCAAGAGCCCCAGCATGGTCCGCGCGAGATTCTCCTGCGCCCGCTGCTGCTGGCCTGCGTCGCGTTCTTTCCGCCGCATTTCCGCAGCCCGCGCGTAAGCCTCCCCCACCTCGGCGGGCGTCCAGTCCAGGAGGGCTCCTTGTATCCGGGAGAGAAGCCCTTGCACGGAATCGTGGACGATCATCTTTCGGGCGAACTCAGAGCCCTGCTTCCGCACCTCCTCGGAGACGGACGACTTGGCGAGGGACGCGAGACGGTCCGCGTGCCCCTGCACGGCGTCGCGAGTCTCCTTCAGCGCCGTCCGGACCACGTTCTCAGGAACCAGTTGCTTGAAGGCCGGGTCGAGACAGTCTTCCGTGAAGCCGACCACGGACCGCTCGCATTCGGAAGCGATGCGCTCGGACTCAGAGCGCGTCGCTTCGCCGAGATGACCGACGGCAACTTCGATCCCTTCCTGGAGGTAGGTCCGCATCTGCTCGCGCACAGCCGTGCGGGCCTCGACGCTGAGCGGCGGTCGCCCGACGAACCTGGCGACACGTTCCCTCAGGTCAGCCGCAATGGCCCGTAACTGCCAATCCTCCCACGGGGTGTCGGCAGGGCCGGCCATGGCGACGTACCTCGGCAAGTCGTTTCTGAAGTCGGTCACCTGCTCGTCCGATAGCCTGCCTGCCCACGGCGCCTGCAGCCCTTCAGCGACGCCCTTCCGCACGGCTTCTGCCGTCTCGCCTGTCAGCCCCTGTTTCCGGATTGCCTCATCCGTGGCAGTCAGGAGGACTTGAGCCTGGTCCGCAAAGGGGTGTTTGGCGGGTGTTCCGGCCCGGGCAAGAACCGCGCTGAGCGCAAGCAGGGCCGCCGCATTCGCCGCGGCGCGTCGGGAAGCGGGTCTTCTCGTTGACATCATGGATCCTTCTCTCCTCTCGGGATGTAGAGTGCCTTGGCTCGTCGTCAGCACGAGCGGAGGCGCCCACGCGTGTGGTCTGCTTCGAGGTCAGCGTTCAGTTCGCGCCCCCTTTCTGCTGCGTCCCTGCTTCATCGAGGCGCCGGGACCAGAGTGACTCCAGCGGCCCGCCAGCCATGAGCTGCATGATCCCGCGAGACAGCAGACCGAAGCCGAACAGCCCCGCCATCTGCCGTTGCAGGAACTGCCGCTCCGTTTCCTGACGTCTGACCTCCTGCGCCTTCCTCCGGATCTCCGCGGCCCTTCGGTAGGCTTCGCCAACCTCTTCCGGCATCCACGTCATGAGCGCTCCCTGGACCCGCGAGAAGGCCCCGCGTACAGCGTCCTGCAAGGCGGTTCGTCGACTGGTCTCGATCTCACCTGCCTTCAGCCTCTCGGGCATATCGCTGGTGCTCAGCGCCTTTATGCGCGTCACCTGTTTCTCAACTGCTTCGCGAGTCTCCTTCAGAGCTTGTTCGAGCACCGTGGCAGGCACGAGCGCCTTGAAGGTTGGGTCCAGGCAGTCATCTGCCAGCACCGTCAGCGATTCCAGAGACTCAGTCGCCACTTCCTCGGCCTGCGCCCGCACCTCTTCACCCAGGCATTCGGTCGCAATAGCTACGGCGTCCCGGAGGAATCCACGGAACTGCGTCAACATCGCCTCCCGCGTCGCCGCCTTCATTGGCGGACTGCCGACGAAGTGCTCCACGCGAACTCGGAAGTAGGCCCGGATGCTGCGAAGGGCCAGTCTTCCCTCTTCTCCTTGGCTGGATCCACGACGCCCACGTACCTGGGGAGAGTGCTGCTGAAGTCAGCAATCTGCTTGTCGGTGAGTTGGCCGGCCCACGGTTTCGCGAGCCCTTCAGCGACGCCCTTCCGCACGGCTTCCGCCGCCTCGCCCTTCAGACCCTGTTTCCGGATGGCTTCCTCCGCAGCCGCCAGCAGCACTTGAGCTTGGTCGGCAAAGGGGTGTTTGGCGGGTGCTTCGGCCCGCGCGCGGGCACCGCTCAAGGCGAGCAGAGCGCCGATGTACGCCGTTGCCGCTCGGGAAGCCGTTCGTCTTGCTCGCATCACTGATCCCCTTCTCCTCGGGCTGCCGGGCCGCCTCCCGGCGGTTCGGCTTTGCGCAAGTCCTTCAGGTACTGTCTCGCGATCTCCGCGAACGGGCAGTCCGGGTGCCGGTTCACGAGACCGCTTGCCTCCTGGAGTGCTTCAGCCGGCTTGCCTGCCTCGCGCAGGAGCGCCACAAGCCGCAGCCAGAGCCTCGGCGCCTCCGCTGACTCCGGGCAGTCCCGAAGCAGTTCCCGGATCGCGGCAACCGCTCGCTCCGGTGGACCGAGGGCGAGATACAGGTCCGCCAGGTCCGTCAGCCGTTCCGCCTTCCGCTCGGCTGTCAGTGCCGCGGCGTCGAGTGCTTGCAGAGCGGTCAGGCGTTGACGCGCCTCGCTCTCCGAACGGACCTGCGCCAGTCTTGCCTGGGCTTGGGCCGCTCGCCAGTGCTTGGGGTACCGCGCGAGGAGCGAGTCCAAGGCTTCTTCCTCGCCCGCCGCCTCGCCCAGGGCGCGACAGCAGTCGGCCAGTCGATACAGAGCATCCCCGGCCGCCTCCGCGCCTCCCTCACCGAAGCGGTCCGCGACCAAGCGGAGAGCGTCGCAGGCGCGTTGGTACTGTCCTGCGTCTTGGAGCAGCATACCGGCCCGACGCTGGAGCTCCGCCGCAAGAGCGACATCGTTCAGGTCCGCAGCCTCACGCGCGCACGTCGCGAGCGTCTGGGCGGCTTCGTCGACTGCGCCGCTTTGCCCTTGGTAGAACGCCCGGTCTGCGGTCACCACAACCCGCACCCGAGGCTCCAGTCGCTCAGGGCCTTTCAGGAGACCATCGAACAGTGCCATGGCGTCCGCGAAGCGTTTCAGATGTCCCAACGAGTACGCCTGGCGCATGATCGCCCGAACGCGCAGCTTCGCGTCACAAGCGGGGTATTGGTCGGCGACCTGCTTTGCGAGCCGCAGCGCGGTGTTCAGGTTGTTGGCATCGAAGGAGAGGTTTGCCGCCTCCAACAGCAGTCCCGGCGCACTCTCGTCCTGGGGTGCCTCTCCAACGAGGTGTTCCAGCAGTTCCACGCCTCGTTCTGCGGCGTCGAGCCGCGCCCATAGTCGGCCAGCCGCGGTGGCCAGTGCCCGGCGCTGCACCAACGGTAGCCCGGCATCCGCACACAACCGCTCGGCTGATTCCGCCACCGGCCAATCACCCTCCCCGGCTCGCAGCAGCGCCGCCAAGCGTTCCGTCGCCTCGGCCGCCACCTTCTCGCGCGAGGGCGACTGCAAGGCGCGAACCAGCAACCGGCAAGCTTCCGCCCTGTCGCCTCCTGCAATCCGCAGGTTGCCTACCCGCAGCAGCGCTTCAGCAGCCCGAGAAGCCGAGGCGAGGCCGTCCGTGACTTCCGCGAAAGCGCGCTCGGCCTCGGGCCGGTTCCCGGCAGCCAGGAGCGCATAGCCGGCCGCCATCCAGAAGTCCGCCTGCTGGTCCGGGGTTAGCTTGGTGAGCCGGTGAAGAGCCTCCTTGCCCTGTGCGACCACCTCGCCATCCTCCGCAGACACCCGCGCAACCAACCGTCCGAGACCCTCCAATGACGTCGGCGTCGGGTCCTTGGCAACCAAGTCCACCACCAACGCAACGGCGTCTTTGGCTTGCGCGCTCCCTCGGAGGGATTCGGCCAGGGTCTCGGCCGCGCCGAAACGTTCCGTGTCCGTCCCGGCTTCCGCCAAGGCCGCGCGCGCCTCCTGCTGGGCTTCCCGCACCTCGCCACCTTTCGTCAGGGCCGTCGACAGAGCGATCCGGGCTGCGACGAACCTCTGCCCATGACCCTCCGCCAGGGCCAGCGCTTCGCGGCATAGCTCGGCTGCCCGGGTTGGCGGCGTGGTCGCGCCGAGGCGCAGCTTGGCACAAGCAGCGAAGTCCCAGTCCGTGTCGCTCGCCGCCACTTCCGAGAAGACAGCCAGAGACTCCTGCTCCTGCCCCGCTTCCGCCTGGGCCACGCCTTCGTGGTAGCGCAACCACGGCGCTGGCGGCTCGACGCCAATGCGCTGGTAGGCGCGTTCGACCTCGGACTCGGAGCCCAGCCTGGCCATGGCCGTTGTCACTTCGTTGAGCCTGGCTGCATTCCGACTCGCGACGATGGCCCCTGCGTAGAGCGCCAGCGCCTCGGCAGTCCTCCCCTTGCCTGCGAGCATCCGCGCAGCCTGCGCGCACGTATCCGTGGCTGGGTCGCCATGTTGCCGGAGCTCGGTCGCAAGCCGCAGGAAGGCAGCCGCGGCGCCTTCCACGTCCCCGTTGGCCAATAGCGTGGTCCCCCAACGGAAGGCGCCCTCCACGGCGAATGGGCTCTGCGTATGGTCGGAGGCGAGACGCGAAAACGCCTCAACGGCCCCGGTCTTGTTGCCACTTCCCAGTCGGCAGTAGCCGAGACGGAGGAGCGCCTCGGGCACTTCCCGGGCTTCCGGGAAGCGCCGAGCAACCTCCTCAAAGGCGGCAGTGGCGGCCCCGCGATCCTTGAGGGCGAGGTACGCATACCCGCGACGCAGGTAGACCCATGACAGCGCGGGTGAGTCGGGGAAGCGGTCCAGGAAGCTCTGGTGCAGTTCGAGGGCTGCGTGGCAGTCGCCGTCGCGCACGGCCTGTTCGGCTTGCCGCAGCAGTTGAGCCTGCTCCGGCGTGGTGGATGAGGGGTTCCGCCCTGGGGGTTGCGCGTAGGCAGGACATGAGTCCCGTCCAACCTGCGTCGCTACCAACACGGCCGCAGCAAGGACCACAGCTCGCGACCCCACCAAGCGTCCCGGGCCCCGGCGAACTCGCGCACGCCCCCTACACGACGCAGGCAAACGCGTGTGTGTGTGTGTGTGTGTGTTCCCACACCACAGCATTCTCCTCTGCCATCTGGAAGTGCATCGCAGAACTGCGTGAGATTCTACAACCTTCGCCCCCGTTCGTCAAGGGCGCCCAGCTCGCCCAGGCTGGGAAAGGGAATAGACATGGTGGCCCCCTGCGACAACTGAAAGTGTTCGGCAGGACTGCGGCAGTCGGCCCAACTGACGCACGATGTCCGCCTTAGGCAGGCACGCGACCTTGGCGGGCCTCACCCACGATTGCCGAAGCAGGCCAGCAGACTTCCGCTGGCTGAGCACGTGATCTCCCTCTCCTCGGCGTTCCCTCGTCGTGATCGGTGCGACCACAATGTCTGCGTCGCCGATGTCCAGGATCGTGAGGGCCGGGCGTCGCTTCGGCAACGGGCTGGTGGTCTGCGGGAAGTCGATGAGCACGATCTCCCCGAAGTCATAGGTCATCGTAGAGGGCGTCCTCCTCGGCGTAGGCGTCGAGAAGATGCGCCTTGGCCGCGTCGCGCCACAGGTTGTCGTCGCTCTCCGCGTCTGGGAGTATGAGGCAAATCACCGTCCCAGGACCGACCGACAAGGGGTGAGGTAACTCCAGGTGGGTCGGGTCCAGCACTCTGGCCGTCATCGTCTTCACAGGCGCACCTCCATATCCAGCAGTAGGTCAGTATACACCGGCGCAGGTGGAGGCGCACTGAACTGCGTTCGGAGGCAACGCACTACGACGGGCTCGGTACGCCACCAGACCTCTTCAGAACTCGTACTCGTCGATGTTCTCCTTCGTGAACACCAGGATGTTGCCCAGAAGGACGTTGTCGCCTTCGATCCGGCGCTCGCCGAGGCGTCCTGCTTTGAGGGTCTTGGATTCCTTGGTGAGGGTGCCGTCGACCACCGCCCGAGCAGTCTGCACCGTGAGGTAGCCGAGGTCCACCGTGTTCCACAGGATGACGGACTTCACGGTGCCGTCCTTGACGTAGGCGCGCATGTCGTTGGGGGTTGCCAGCCCGGTGACCAGCACCTTCCCGGCCTTTCCCGCTTGCTTGACCGCCTCGGCCGCGGCGGGGAAGGCGACGGAGCTGATGGCGAACAGTCCCTTCAGATTCGGGTACGCCTTCATGAGGTCCTGGGCGACTGAGAAGGCGAGCTTCTGGTCTTCGTTAGACGGCTTCGTAGCGACGAGCTTCAGCCCCGGGTATTTGGGCAGTCGCTCCTTCATGTACTTCATCCACTCGTTCTGGTTGGCCGCGGTCACCGTCGCAGTGATGATGGCTACTTCGCCTTGCGCCCCCTCGCCGCCCAAGTCCTTCGCCATCGTGTCCACCAGGGTGTAGCCGATCTCCTTTGGTGTCGCCTGATTCACCAGGAACTCGCGCGTGTCCGGCTTGGCGTCGGCATCCCACGTGAGCAGGTGAACGCCCTTCTCCCGCGCCTTCGTCATCGCCGGCGCGAGTACCTCTGGGTCGTTGGGCGAAACGGCAATCACGTCCACGCCCTTGAGCGTCCACTGCTCGATGAGCGAGGCCGACTTCTCGGCAGAGCCGTCCGTCGGGCCGTCGTAGATCAGGTTGACGTTGCCCAACTCCTTCGCCGCTTCCTCAGCGCCTTTGGCGCAACTGGTGAAGTAGGGAATGCCCTTCTTCTTCGGTAGCAGGCAGACGGTGATCTTCTTGCCGGCTTGCGCCTTGCCGGCGGCAGGCGTGTTCGCGGGCTGCACGGCGGGGGGGGTCTCGGTTGGCTTGTTCGCACAACCAGTCAGGAATACGGAAAGCAGGATACCAGCGAGGAGCAGTTGGGGTGGGCGAGACATGCAGGCGGCCTCCTGAGTTGATGGTGTTGGGGTAGTTCCACGCTTAGTGGCGCTCTTCCTGCCGCCCCGACGAAAGCACCCGCTGGACCAGCACCGACAGAATCAGCAGCGCCCCGATGACCACCAAGTTCAGCTCGTCTCGCTGCCAGTGCCAACTCACGAACTCGCGCGCTTCGTGGATGAGCAACACGCCAAGGACCGTCCCCACGAGGTTGCCTCTTCCGCCGAAGATACTGGTACCGCCGAGAACGACGGCGGTGATCACGTCCAACTCCATCCCCGCTCCCAGGTCCGCCTTCGCCGTGTTCCGGCGAGCCACGAGCAGAACGCCAGCCAGTCCGGTCATGGCGCCAGAGAGTGTGTAGAGCCAGAGCTTGACCCGGTCGACGGCGATTCCCGAGAAGCGCGCCGCAGTCTCGTTGTGGCCGAGAGCGTACAGGCAGCGGCCAAAGGGCGTCTTCGCGAGGACGATGGAGAATGCAACGGCCAGCACTGCGAAGATCAGCCCCGGAAGCGGCACCCCGCCGACCTCGCCGCGACCGAGGAACCCGAAGCTGTCCGGGAAGCCGGAGACCGGTCGGCCCAGGCTGACCCCTTCCGCGATGCCGCGATAGACGGCAAGGGTGGCGAGCGTCACTATGAGCGGGTGCACCCGGACCTTGGCGACGAATAGGCCGTTCAGCGCTCCCGCAGCAGTGCCGACCAGCAGGGTCAGGAGCGAGCCCACGAGGGGCGGCACACCCGCTTCGTAGGTCAGCCCGAGTGTCACCGCGCAGAGCGCCATCGCCGAGCCGACGGACAAGTCGATCCCGGCGGTGATGACGATCAGCGTCATCGGCAGGGCCAGCAGTGCCAGCTCCCAGACGTGCGTGGAAAGCTCCACTTGCGCGTCTCTGCTCACGAACGCCGGATCCGTTCGCCAGGCCCACACGAGGAGGCAGCTCAGCAGCCCAGCCAGGAGGATTTCGTGCCAGTAGGCGAACCGCTGTCGAGACCGCCTGTTCATGCGCCCACCTCGACTGCCGAACGGCGCCGCGCCAAGTGGTCGGCGAGCACCGCGACGAGGATGAACGCGCCCTGAATGGCCCGCTCCCAGTAGGTGGACATCTCGCCCAGCTTCAGGAAGATGAGCACGGTCGCGACGATTCCCAGCAGTAGCACGCCGAGCGTCGAGCCGAACACGGTGCCCTTTCCGCCGTTGATCGACGTGCCGCCGACCACAACGCACGTGACCACCAGCAACTCGAACCCGACACCGGTGCCCGACTCGATCACGGAGAGTTGCGGGGCGCTCACCAACGTCGCCAACGCGGTAAGGAGCCCGGTGAAGGTGAACGCGAACAGCTTGAGCTTCCGCTCGGACAGCCCCGCCAGGAAGGCCGACCGAGGGCTGCTGCCCACCGCGTACAGCCGCCGCCCCAACGGCGTCACGCGGGTGATCGCGCTGGTCAACGCAATGACCGCCGCCGCCACCCACAGGCACACCGGCACCCCGCCGAGCGTGCCAATCCCCCAGAAGCGCAGCCCCGCAGGCAGCTCCGTGATCCACTCGCCGCGCATGGTCATCTCGGTGACGCCGCGCAAGGCCGTCAGCATTCCGAGCGTGACGATGATGGAGGGCACGCGACCAAGGGTGACCAGCAGACCGGTGACGAAGCCGACGCCGGTTCCTGCAAGGAGTGTCACCAGCACGCCCACAGCGACCGACGCGCCAACCCTCTGCGGCGAGGTGAGTATGCCCACGACAGCGGCCAGCAGCCCCATCAGCGAGCCGACCGAGATGTCGATCTCACGCGTCACGATCACCAACGTCAGCCCGCACGCGACGATCGCCGCCGGAGCGACGTGGACGAGCATGTCGCGGAGGTTGTCCAGCTTCAGGAACGCGGGATTGACGGCAGCAACCACGGCAACGGTCAGGGCCAGCAGTGCGAGCACGCCGTACTCACGCTGTTGCGCCAGGCGTCGGAGCAACAGCCTTCCACGAGGTCTCGAGCGTTGTTCGCTGTCGTCCGGTCGGGAGGTGGCGTCACCCACTGCGGCCGTCGGTCCAGCGTCCGGCAGCGCCAACCCCAGCACGCGCTCCTGGGTCGCTTCCCCGCGGTTCAGCTCGCCCGCGAGCGCGCCTTCCCGCATCACGAGGATGCGGTCGCTCATCGACAGGATCTCCGGCAACTCGGAAGAGATCAGCAGGATGCCGACGCCCTTGCCTGCTAACTCGCGCATGAGCCGATGCACTTCCGCCTTCGCCCCCACGTCGATGCCGCGAGTCGGTTCGTCGAGGATCAACACCCGGGGCGAGGCGGCCAGCCACTTGCCCAGCAGCACCTTCTGCTGGTTGCCGCCGGAGAGTGACTCCGCCGGGAGCGCAGGACCGGGGGTGTGGATCGAGAGCTCACCGATGAGCCGCTCCGCCAGCACCATCTCCAGCTTCCGGGAGAAAAACCCGCGCCGGGTCACCGAACGCAGGACGGCGAGCGAGAGGTTCTCGCCGATGGTCATCGGCAGGGCGAGCCCCTGGTGCTGACGATCCTCAGGGACGAGCGCCAATCCCCGACGAATGGCCTCGGGCGGTGAGCCGAGGGGCAACGGGCTCCCGGCGAGTTCTGCGCCGCCGCCATCCGGACGGTCGATGCCGAAGAGCGCGCGGGCTACCTCCGAGCGGCCCGCGCCAACCAGTCCGGCCATGCCGATGATTTCGCCGGCGTGGACGGAGAACGAAATGTCGTGGAAGGCGCCGTGCCGGGTGAGGTTCTGGACGCGGAGGAGTGGGGAGGCGGGGGGCCGGATTGGGGCGGTGGCGCGAGTCTGGCCGGGTTGGCGCACGTCTCTCCCGACCATCAGGCGGACCAGTTCGCCGCGATCCAGCTCGGAAACGGGGCGGGTCTCTACCTTCCGGCCGTCGCGCAACACGGTGACCCTGTCCGCCAACTCGAAGACTTCTTCCAGGCGATGGCTGACATACAGAATGCTGACGCCGTCGCTTCGCAGTTGGCGGATGAGGTCGAACAGGACTGCCATCTCGCGCGCGGACAGCGACGCGGTGGGCTCGTCCATGATGAGTAGACGGCACGACCGCGACAGTGCCCGCGCGAGGCTGACCATCTGACGCTGAGCGAAGGTCAGCTCGCCCAGCGGCTTGCGCGCGTTCAGCGTCTCGCCCAGCCGGTCCAGTTGCTCGCGCGTCTGCCGGCGCATGGAAGCGCGATCCAGGAGCAGCCCGCCCAGCCGCATCGGTTCGCGGCCCACGAACAGGTTGTCTTCTGCATTCAGGTGAGGGAACGCCGCCGACTCCTGATGGAGGATGGCAATCCCCGCGGCTTCCGACGCAGCCACGCTGCCTGTGCGCAGCGGCTTGCCCGCGAATGTGACCGACCCCGAATCCGGCACGACCGACCCCGACAACACCTTGTTCAGCGTCGACTTGCCTGCGCCGTTCTCCCCGCACAGCGCGTGCACCTCGCCCGGCGCAACATCGAGGCCGACCTCGATCAGCGCCTGCACGCCGCCGAAGGACTTGCTGAGGTTGGCGATCCGGACCAGAGGCTGTTCCATGCCGACGTCGCTGTCTCGCCCGCAGGCAGCGGGTACTGGAAGGTTCTCGCCACGCGGATCGGAACCTGCGCCGAGGCCGGCGTGGTTGACCGGCCTACCGCGGAGGGCTAAAATCACCGGTGATTCGGGCCGTATCCCGGAGGGATCGGAGAATGCTCCTCGACTACGTGAACGCCGCCATGCGCACCGCGCACTACGAGCTCATCGATGACCGGGAGCCCTACTACGGTGAACTCAAGCGATGTCCAGGGGTGTGGGCCAAGGGCAAGTCGCTGGAGGAGTGTCGGGACCGGCTGTCTGACGCTCTCGAAGACTGGCTCCTCATCAGCATCGCTCGTGGGTTACCGATTCCCGCAATCGGGAAGGCGAGGATCGCTCTGCCTGCGCCCGTGGCGGTCTGAGCGATGCCGAAACTCACTCCAGTCTCTCGTACCGAGTTGGTCCGCCGCCTCCGGCGATTGGGGTTCGAAGGACCGACTCCAGGCGGACGTCACGAGTTCATGCTTCGAGGCACCAAGCGGCTCATTCTGCCCAATCCCCACGAAGGCGACGTCAGCACCGACCTGCTTCACCGGCTCCTGAAGCAAGCCGGAGTCTCCCGCTCGAAGTGGGAAGCGTTGACGTAAGATGACAGCCGCAGCCCACACTTGCCCCCGGAGGAACAGACCATGCTCCCCAGACAGAGACTGCTCGCCAGCGGTGCCCGACTTGCGCCAGCGCTGATCACGATGGCGTCGTTCGTCCATGCCGCTTGGTCCCAGACCCCTCTCCGCTTCGAAGCCGAAACCGTCACCGAGCCGAAGGATGCCTGGGAGAAGGACAGGTTCAGCGAGACGAAGTGGAACCTCTGGTCCACCGACAAGGACGCCGACAAGAAGTGGTCCGGCGGCATCGTCCTTCAGTCGCCGCGGGTGCTGAAGGACCGAGACAAGCCCGAAGACGGCGCGCCGCCGTTGCACACGGTGGTCAAGGACCTGAAGCCGGGGAAGTACTACGTCGAAGTTGGCGGCGTCGGGCGGCCGATGGGTATTTCGTTCGACGGCAAGACCTGGAAGAAGATCGACGGCGGCAGCCGGAACCTGGGCTTGCTGGAGATCAAGAACGGCACGTTCGAACTGTGGCTGGACGACCGCTACGCCGCCGAGACCGGTCAGGGCTCAACCTACTACGACTTCCTCGCCTTCACGCCGCTGCCCGACCCGAACCGGAAACCGAAGGTCGCCGGCTTCGCCAAGGCGCGCGTCGAGGAGAAGCTGGATCGCGGCGTCGTTGCGCTGCCGATGGCCGACGGGAAGGTGTACGTCGGCTGGCGGCTGCTGAAGGACGACCCGAAGGACATCGGGTTCAACGTGTACCGGCGCGTCCAGGGCAGGGAGCAGAAGCTGAACGACGCGCCGGTCCTCAAGACGACCGACTTCGTGGACGAGCAGCCCGTCGCCGGGGCAGAGAACGAGTACCTCGTCCGCCCGGTGGTCACCGGCCGTGAGCAGGCACCATCGCCGCCTGCCAAGTGCACACCTGCCGACGAGCTGCGCAGCTACGTCTCCTTCAAGCTCAACGGCGACCACGCCTTCCAGAAGTGCGGCATCGCCGACCTGAACGGCGACGGCGCCTACGACTTCGTCCTCAAGCAGCCGAACGTCAACATCGACCCGGCGGACAGCTACTGGCAGCGCAGCCCGGAGACGTACAAGGTCGAGGCATACCTGAACGATGGCACGTTCCTGTGGCGGCACGACCTCGGCTGGGCCGTTGAGCGCGGCATCTGGTACTCGCCCATGGTCGTCCACGATCTGGACGGCGACGGCAAAGCCGAGGTCTGCCTGAAGACGGGCGAAGGCGACCCGCGCGACCAGGACGGCCGGGTGCAATCGGGACCGGAGTACGTCACCATTCTCGACGGTATGACGGGCAAGCCGCTGGCGCAGACCGACTGGCCTAAGCGCGAGGACTTCCCCAACTACAACTACTCCTCGCGCAATCAGATGTGCGTTGCCTACCTCGACGGGAAGACGCCGTGCCTGATCGTCGAGCGAGGCACATACAACGTGATCGAGGTCCTGGCCGATCAGTTCCATGACGGCAAGCTGACCGAAGTCTGGCGGTGGAGCGACGCCGAGGAGGGCGGCCGCTACCGCGGCCAGGGCGCCCACTCCATGCACGCCGCCGACATCGATGGCGACGGTCGCGACGAGGTGTTCCTCGGCTCAGCCGTGCTCGACGACAACGGCTGCGGCCTGTGGTCCACCGGACTCGGGCACCCCGACCACCACTACGTCGGCGACATCGACCCCAGCCGTCCCGGTCTGGAGGTCTACTACGGCATCGAGACGCGCCAGAGCAGGAACGGCTGCTGCTTGGTCGACGCCAAGACCGGCGACCTCCTGTGGGGGCTCGACCAGCCGACCACGCACGTGCACTCCACCGGAACGTGCGCTGATATCGACCCGACACACCCGGGGCTGGAGGCCTACTCCGCCGACTCTGTGGACCACAAGCCCACCGGCGACCACTGGCTCTGGAGCTGCAAGGGCGAGGTCCTCAGCAAAGACGTCGACTACGGGTTTGGCACGCAAACGGTGTACTGGGATGCCGATCTCCAGCGAGAACTGATCCGCGGCAAGAGCTTGGTCAAGTTCCGCGGCGGCAGCTACCCCAACGTGCTGGAAGGCTCTGTGGTCGGCTTTGCCGATGTTTTCGGAGACTGGCGCGAAGAGCTGATCGTGAGCGTGCCGGGAGAGCTGCGGGTTTACTCTACCACCATTCCCGCCCGGGACCGCCGGGTCTGCCTGATGCAGGACCCCATCTACCGGATGGACGTGTGCCTCCAGGCCATGGGCTACACGCAGTGCCCGATGACCACGGAGTGTCTGTCGGCGGGCGAGCCCAGTGTGACGCAGGTGCCGCCCAAGGCTGGGTAGGGCTGCCGGCCGCCCCTCGCCTGCGTGCCCTCTTGGGCCGACCCTGCCCTGCTGGGCGAAGGTCTCCTGACCGAGCCCTTGTGCCGACCGCAGGTCTCCACAACGCGCATCGTGTGCCAACAGGAGACTTCCGCCCAGCAGTGCCTGTCCGGCGTAACCTGGATGCCGGTCGGTTGCAGCGCCTGGTCAGGCTGCAGCGCCACGAGCCTGTGCGCCTGCCCAGGGCTTGATCTTCGCGAGCGTCTTGGCGAGGGCGTCCTTGGCGCGGGCTGCGTCGTAGTCCATCTGCAAACCGATCCAGAAACCGTCCGACATGCCGAAGAAGCGGGACAGCCGCAGGCCAGTATCCGAGGTGACGCTCCGAGCACCCGCCACGATCTCCCCGATGCGCCGCTGCGACACACCGATCTCTTTCGCCAGCCGGTATTGTGTCAGGCCCATCGGCTTCAGGAACTCCTCCAACAGGATTTCCCCCGGGTGCGGGTAGGGTACTTTGCGCATGAGCTTCTCTCCTTCAGTGGTAGTCCACGATCTCAACGTCTTCAGGCCCTTCCGCCTGCCACACGAAGCACACGCGGAACTGGTCGTTGATGCGAATGCTGTGTTGCCCCACACGGTCGCCCCTCAACGCCTCCAACCGATTCCCCGGGGGCACGCGCAGGTCGTCGAGCCGCCCCGCACGGTTCAGCATCGCCAGCTTACGCATTGCGACCGCTTCGATGTTGACGAACCGCTTGACGCGGATGCCGTTGAACAGACTCCTCGTCTGACCGCATTTGAAGGACTTGATTGCCACGAGCTTATGCTTGCGACAATCGTTAGCAGTGTCAAGCGGCAGGAACGCAAGTTGGTCTGCCATGCGGCCGAGGGAACCCACGGACCTCTCGACACGCCGCCGCGTCTGCCTGATGCAGGACCCGCTCTACCGGCTGGACGTGTGCATTCAGGCGATGGGCTACACCCAGTGCCCGATGACCAGCGAGTGCCTGTCGGCGGGAGAACCAGGTGTGACGCAGGTGCCGCCCAAGGCTGGGTAGG
>Ga0100381_1001315_pt1 | contig 23617 bp, 15 predicted proteins | sample CryGeymeta201505_FD_80416 | JGI IMG/M metagenome (GOLD analysis project Ga0100381, IMG submission 80416) | Groundwater microbial communities from Crystal Geyser aquifers in Utah, USA - Crystal Geyser metaG 2015-05 | ecosystem: Environmental > Aquatic > Deep subsurface > Groundwater | place: USA...
ACAGGAGCGCCAAGCCCTTTCGATAAGCAGGCTGATACAGTGTCGAAATACTTTGTGTACTCTTTAACCGCAAGCCCGGAAGCCACAGACGCATTCCATATTCTTGCACCGTCAAGATGAAAATAAAGATTGTGCTTTTTTGTCAGTTCCTTCAATTTAACTATTTCGTTGATTGACCAAACAGTACCGCCGCCGCGGTTGTGTGTGTTTTCAATTTCGATAACTTTCGTACGCGGCATGTAATAAGCGCTTGTAGGGCGAATAAGAGGCTCTACTTGATCGGCAGTTATAACTCCATTTTTTCCTTCAACGGGATAAAGTTGAATTCCGCTTAACGCAGCGGGCGAACCGGATTCATAATTAAAAATATGTGCGTCACGATCGCAGATAACTTCGTCACCTGGATTTGTTAAAACATTTAAGCTTATTTGATTGCCAAGTACTCCGCTCGAAACAAATAAAGCAGCCTCTTTACCAAGAAGTTCGGCGGCATATTCTTGAAGTTGGTTTGCGGTGGGATCTTCTTGAAATACATCATCGCCAACTTCTGCTTCATACATTGCTTTACGCATCGCAGCGGATGGACGCGTGACTGTATCGCTTCTTAAGTCAATATATTTTTTCATTTTTCATTTTCATTATTTATTGTAATGGACGAGGTCAATATTATAAAAACTTTAGTAAATTAAAAATACACCGGGCTACTTAACGAACTGCAGATTAAGTACAACTTTAAATATAAGTATCCTTTTTATTTCCGGGACAACTTTTTAAGGGAGATAAATCTTTCTTCCCACAAGATTAATTGAGATAAGTATAACAATACGAAATGATAATTTTAATTTTCAACTCTTAGTATCGGATATGAATTTCCCTTTAATAAATATTTATATTCTTTATAAGTGACAAGCCCGATCATTGATTGCGGCTCAAGAGCAAGCACAAGTAAATTACTATGAAGTTGATTAATGGGGACGAAATAGTATCCCTCCCGAGGATACATATCGGCGAAATCCTTTTTTTCTGCTTTAATATTTGGAATTGGAACTCCTTCGAGCACTATAGAATCGGTAATAGAAACATAATATACTTTTATTATCTGCCTGTCGTCCGGAACGTAATTTTTATATTCTATTTTATGTTTATTCATCCACTTAACTAATAAAGAGTCTACCTTCGGGATTAAATACGCCGCTGGTTTATTGACCGTTAAAATCGGTGCGACAACGGAATGATATTCTATTACGGTAATCAAACTATCTCCGTCGCTGTATAATGAACGAAGATTTAAAGTGAGAGTATCATTTCCTTTTATATGCTCCATCCTTATCGCAACTTCCTCGCCTGCGCGGGAATGTTTTAATTTTGCACGTGCCCGGTTAACTGTTTTTATTATTTCATTTATATTTTTGTAAGAATATTCAAGCAATGCTTTCATCCCGGCAGTCTGCCCTTCTGCACGGCGTTTAATGTTATCTGCCAAACGGTCTTTGCCGTTTAATCCTTCCATTATAAATGAAAGAGAGTTAAGAATTGCAAAGCTTTGTCTGCCGTCATTAATATCAACAGTACTGTGTCTCATTCGCGATTTGTTCGGCGGTCCTTCAAGTATATAATTGTTAAAAGTAAAATCGCGTTCTGATAAATATTTTTTTATGAAAGGGAGAGCTTCCTTATTTTGCATTTCTCTTATTTCAAATGCAACATTGGGGTTTGTAGCAGCGCCAATTTGTTCGTCAAAATTCTTTATGTAGCCAAACTCCTGCCACTCTCCGTCATAAGGATAATATTCATGCACATCCAATGTTACTTCAAACAAATAGTTGTTGAAAAACTTGTGGAGTGCTTCAGTCTCCGGCTGACTCAACGTTAGATGATTACGATTTAGATCCTCTATATTACTGTTGCGTCTTTCCTCTTTTTCAGCGCCGTCGGGATTTAACTGTGGAATAATCGCAAGTTCAATTTTATTAAATAATGTATCAAGCTCACCTTCATAAATATTTTTCAAAAGCATCAGCGCGCCTTCCTTGCCCGAAGGTTCGTTGCCGTGCTGTTGTGCGAATATCAACACTCTAATTTTACTTTCGTCTTTTCCGAATTCATCATTTGAAATTAAAAGAGCTGGAATATCGTATCCACCGGGGCTTTTGCCAATCACTTCAGTTTTAATTTTTGGTGACGGTTCAATTTGATCAATAAAATGAATTAGCTGATGATAGGAAGTGAGACTGTCGTAATTATTTACTTCGAGCGGCAGTTTAATTTGGGCTGATGCGGATAATGTACAGAATAATAAAAGAAGTATAATTCGTTTTTTCATTGCATTCTCTTAGATAGTTTTAAATATTCATCAGTTCCAATTCAAACATAACACAATATTCAAATTTGAATTGATAATTCAGTTTCGTTTTATCTCAAAAGAATCATCTTCCTGGTTTGTTTAAAATTGCCGCTTATCAAGCTATAAAAATATCCTTCTTGAACAGCAAATTCACTCATTTTCAACCTTTTCTTGTTCTGCAGGTTTTTCAGCGAGGTATCCTTCTTTAACCAAGTTATCGTACGACTTAAATATTTTTATCGTCACTTCGTTAGAAAAGTTGTAACCGGTAGATTCAATTTTAATACCGTTTATTACTTTGGTTAGTTTTATTGATGCAATAAGTTTGTCGTCTGTAATTAGATCATATTCAATTTTAGTTTTTTTCGCGGGAATGTTTGTCAAAGCCCAGTAGATTCCCTTTTTAGCATTCGTAAATGATGCTTGAATATCTTCTTCAATTTTTGATTGAGAAAACGATATAGCTGAAAACAACCCAACAAGAACGAAAAAATTAAACTTATTCATAGTTCTCCCACAAATATTTTTTTTTGATGAAATATAATATTCGTATTTTATAAATGCTATATTTTTAAAAAATTTATTTGAGGAATGGAATGTGCATTAAAGTATTGCTGTTTGAAATTTTATTATTCTTCTCAACTGCATTGACTCAAAATATCACCTGGCAAAAACTTGCAGAAGATTTACAATTCCCCGAAGGACCGGCATGGAACGGCAGTGCATTATTTGTATCAAGCTGCTACGGTGGTTATATAACAAGGATTGAGGGTACAGTAGCCGAAACATTTATTGATTCTTCAATGAAACCTTTCAATGTAAAACAATCCAATGGTTTAACTTTTGGAAAAGATGGCAACCTATATGCTTGCGATTACGGAATAGGCGCCATACTCAAAATAACAGACAAAGGCATGACCGAAATAATATCGCCCGGATATGAAGGGAAAAAATATAACCGCCCGAATGATTTGGCATTTTCGCCCCAAGGATTTTTATTTTTTACAGATCCTAAATCGTACGGTAAAGATAAACCCGACGGGAGATTATTTAAACTCAATATAAATTCGGGTGAGGCGGAATTAATTGAAGATAGTTTATGCTTCCCGAATGGAATTGCTTTTTCAATAGATGGAAAAAATTTATTTATTTGCGAATCGGCAATGAATAGAATATTAAAATTCGGGGTTGCTGATGATGGTAGAATATCAAATCGAACTGTTTTTATTGAACTACCCGGCGGTGATCCTGACGGAATAGCATTTGATAATTCTGGCAGATTATACTGTGCTCATTTCGGCAGCGGCATTATTTATATAATCAGCAAGGAAGGAAAAATATTATCAGAATTAAAAACTCCAGGTAAAAAGCCGAGCAATATTGAATTTGGCGGTGACGATTTGAAAACTTTATTTATAACCGAAGATGAAACAAACTCAGTTTATAAAACCCTTGTGGAAATACCCGGACAAAAGTTGTTCTTTGCTCCATTTTAATCATTAAAGATATGCGGACTTCCGGAAATTTTCCCTATGAGATTCCTTTGTAGCTTTGGAAAAGCCCCTTAAATATTGTGTGATTATGTTATTCACGTTTTGAAGGAAGCGGCTATTAGCCCCGACTTTAAGGGGCTGAAAGATGGGAACCTCTAAAACAACATCTTGCTTTTCCATGGGAATCTTCTTATTGAGTTAATTAAATATTTTTTTAGTTTGAACAACAACAAAGGAAAACTATGACTAAACATGCACCACCCATTGAAAAAATTATGCGTCCTTTCCAGGAATTTTTACACACGCAGGCATCAGGCGGAATAATTTTATTAGCAGCTGCCATAATAGCTCTAATCTGGGCAAACTCTCCTTGGAATTTTGTATACACAGATTTGTGGCATACACATTTGAAAATAGGTTTTGACAACTTCAACCTCGATTATTCACTTCATTATTGGATTAACGACGGATTGATGGTAATATTTTTTTTCGTGGTAGGGCTCGAAATAAAACGCGAGCTTCTTGTTGGCGAACTATCTTCCGCTCGCCAAGCTGCTCTTCCGATAGCAGCTGCTCTTGGCGGAATGATTGTGCCTGCATTATTCTATTTTGCATTTAATACAAGCGGACAAGGCGCTAATGGATGGGGAATACCAATGGCTACCGATATTGCATTTGTAGTTGGCATATTTGCTCTACTTGGGAAGAACGTTCCTGTCTCACTCAAAATATTTATTACTGCTCTTGCCATAGTAGATGACATCGGGGCGGTTCTTGTAATTGCCGTTTTTTATTCTTCCGAAATCTCGATCGTAGCAATAGGTATTGCATCCGGTTTAGTGCTGCTCTTAATTATATTAAATAAACTTGGCGTGCGTAGTTTGCTTATCTATTCTATTGTTGGTGTTGCTTTATGGATGGCATTCTTAAAATCGGGAGTGCATGCTACAATTGCAGGTGTCGTACTTGCGTTCACTATCCCTGCGTTAACACGATTAAACACGAAAGAATTTTTAGACAAAGGCAATCAGCTTATGAAGGAGTTTGACGTAGCTGGTGAGGAAGGTCCGCACATTCTTACAAATGCACCCCGACAGTCAATTGTGGATGAGTTGAAATCCAATGTTGAAAAGATGATGACACCGCTGCAAAGGTTTGAACATGGACTTCATCCGTGGGTTTCATTTATAATTATGCCTGTATTCGCCCTTGCCAACGCGGGAGTTAATTTTACTTCAGATTTTTTTAGCGATTTAATAAATCCAATAAGTCTTGGAATAATTTTCGGTTTATTTCTCGGAAAGCAGATTGGAATATTTTCATTTAGCTGGATTGCTGTTAAATTAGGCTTTGCTTCCAAACCAAAGGGAGTAAATTGGAAATTGATTTATGGCGCCGGAATAATGGCGGGCATAGGATTTACAATGTCTCTGTTCATTTCCAATCTTGCTTTTGCCGATGACGAGTTGACAAAAATTGCAAAGGTTGGAATTCTGACTGCTTCATTATTATCAGGCATTATTGGTTTTCTACTTTTAAAATCAAGCGTCAAAAATCATAATAAAAATCAAACCACAAAAGAAATAGTTTCTTAAAAGCGATTTTTTATAAACTATGATACACACCGTTATGCTTTGTTTTAGCCTGGCGGTGTGTCTATTTTTGCTATCTCATTAATCAATTAAGAATAAAATAAAATGGAATTAAAACTTGATAAGTTAGAAAAATTTAATGGACGTAAAGGTCCGCTTCTTTTTATAATAATGGACGGTGTTGGCATTGGGAAAAAATATGATGGGAATGCTGTTTACAAAGCAAACACACCGGTGCTCGATAAATTATTTAAGATGCCTCTCTACACTCAATTAAAAGCACACGGTCCTGCTGTTGGCTTGCCATCAGAAGATGATATGGGCAATAGCGAAGTTGGGCATAATGCAATTGGCGCTGGAAGAATATTTGAACAGGGCGCTAAACGTGTAAACCACGCTCTCGAAACCGGCGAAATTTTTGAAACCGATGTTTGGAAAAATGTAATAAAAAATGGAATGAACGGGGGCACAATTCATTTTATCGGATTGCTTTCCAGTGGAAATGTTCACTCACACATCAAGCATCTTTTTGCTATGATTAATAAGTGCGCCGAAATTGGTGTAAAAAGATTACGCGTGCATGCGCTGCTTGACGGGCGAGATGTACCGGGTAAATCGGCGCTCGAATATATTAAACCATTGCAACAGCTTCTCGATAAAATTTCTTCCGAAAAAACTTTCGATTACAATATTGCTTCCGGGGGCGGAAGAATGAAAACTACAATGGATCGATACAACGCTGACTGGGATATTGTTAAGCGGGGATGGGATGCACACGTACTCGGTAAGGCAAGATATTTTTTATCGGCGGCTGAAGCGGTTGAAACAATGTACGCTGAAGATCCTGAAGCTATCGATCAGTATCTTGCTGCATTTGTAATTGTTGATGAAAACAAAAAACCAAACGGCACAATTGAGGACGGAGACAGCGTTATATTCTTTAACTTCAGAGGCGATAGAGCAATAGAAATTTCGCGCGCCTTTGAAGAAACCAATTTTAATAAGTTTGATAGAGAAAAACGCCCCGATGTATTTTATGCCGGTATGATGGAATATGACGGCGACCTCCACATTCCTAAAAATTATCTCGTATTCCCTCCTGCTATTGATAAAACAATTAGCGAATATCTTTGTAATGAAAGTGTAACATCTTTTGCAATTTCGGAAACTCAAAAATACGGGCATGTAACTTACTTTTGGAATGGAAACAAGTCAGGTTATATAAACAAAGACCTCGAATTGTTCGTTGAAATTCCGTCGGACAAAATTGAGTTTGATAAAGCACCTAAAATGAAGGCTTACGAGATATCAAAAAAAACAGAAGAACTTTTGCGCAGCGGTAAGTATCGATTTGGAAGATTGAATTTTGCGAACGGCGATATGGTTGGTCACAGCGGTATTATGGACGCGGCGGTTATTGCCGTAGAAACAGTTGATGAATGCGTTGGCAAATTATTAAAAGTAATTGATGAACTTGGAGGAATTGCTGTTATAACCGCAGACCACGGTAACAGCGATGAAATGTATACCGAAAAAAACGGAGTGAAAACACCTAAAACTTCTCATACATTAAATCCAGTTCCGTTTATTATCTACGACCCGCAATATAACGGCGAGTATAAGATGGCTAAAGTTGAGAATCCGGGACTTACAAACATAGCTGCAACGCTGCTTAATCTTTTGGGATTTAAAAAGGTTGAGTATTATGATGCGTCACTCATTACTTTTGAATAAAATAGAACCGATTTTAAATAAGCCGCTTATTTGTAAGCCGCTTATTTGTAAGCGGCTTTTTTATCAAATATTTTTTTGCTTAAAAACAGGCTGCAATAGAACTTGAGAATATTCTAAAAGACAAAAAAAATTGTTTCTAATCAATTATTCAGCGCCGAAGAAAATATTATTCCCTGAGGCTTTATCAAAAAAATAAACGCTTGCTTCATCAGCATATAGCTTGATATCTTCTCCATATTTCAATTTGCTCATTGGTTTTACCCGTGCAATAAATTTGCTTTCTCCAATTTTAAAATGGATAAATATTTCATTTCCCATCGGCTCTATAAGCTCAATCTTTGTTACCATTTCTACAGTTGTTGTTAATTCGTTTTCTAATTGAATATCTTCCGGTCTCAATCCAAGCGTAGTTTCCTTCTGATGATAATCTCTTAAAAAATCTTTTCGTTCGGCAGATAGGTTAAAAGTGAAATCGCCATTTTTACTAGCAAGAGTATTTTCATTACTTAAATTTACATCAATAAAATTCATCGCAGGGCTTCCGATAAATCCGGCAACAAATTTATTTTGTGGATCATTGTACAGGTTCATTGGAGAATCCACTTGCTGCACTAAGCCATCTTTCATTACAACTATTCGGTCGCCCATTGTCATAGCTTCGGTCTGATCGTGAGTTACATAAATCATCGTAGCGCCGAGTTGTTTATGCAGTTTGGAAATTTCAGTTCGCATTTGAACTCGTAATTTAGCATCGAGATTACTCAATGGTTCGTCGAACAAAAAGACTTTTGGTTTACGCACAATTGCTCTGCCTACAGCAACTCTTTGCCGCTGCCCGCCAGATAATGCTTTTGGTTTTCGATCAAGATATTCTTCCAAATCCAAAATCTTTGCTGCATCGGCAACACGCTGCTTTATATCTTCCTTACTGTATTTTCTTAATTTTAAACCGAACGCCATATTATCGTAAACAGTCATATGCGGATATAAAGCATAGTTTTGAAAAACCATTGCAATGTCGCGGTCTTTCGGCGAGACCTCATTGATAAGTCTATTGTCAATGTAAATCTGTCCCTCAGTAATCTCCTCTAAACCGGCGATCATTCTAAGAGTAGTAGATTTACCGCAACCCGACGGACCAACCAACACAACAAACTCTTTATCATTAACAATCAAATTTACATTGCTAACAACTTTTAATTTGTTGTCATAAACTTTTGATACGTTTTTTAATTCAACAACTGCCATAATAAAATGCCTTATATGTTTATTTAAATTTTATTGAATAATGATTTCTTTTTGAACTTGAAATATGTTTTAGATTTATTCTAAACATATCATTTTTCTTTGACACCGAAACTCCGTCGCTAATGGTTTTTCTATTAATCAAAATATTTTCACTTGAAGTTGGCGAAACAATTTGCAGATCAATAGAATGACCTTCAAAAGATTCAAGCTCAAACTCAAGTGTCTTTGTTTCTTTGTCATACACCGGAGAAAAAACCAATGTATTTGCCGAAAGCAAGTACGGCGTTTGGGATTCACCTAATTTTAAGTTAATCTCTTGTAAATTATTTTCATCCTCCGGTACAACTGCTGAAGGGATTTCTTTTTCGTCAAATAAGATTGAGGATAATGAATTTCCACTTCCTTCAATATTTACTTTTACAGGAACTCCCTTCAGGTTTACTGTTAATTGTACCAAATCCATTTCTTCAGGAATAAACGGACTGAAGGAAATATTCCATTCATTTTCTCTCAGTCCGAATAAATTATACAGAGTATAAAAGTACCAACCTCCTGCCCATAAGAATTGAGGTTTGTCAATCTTACCATAAACAGCCGGATTAGTTTTATCGCTTATTCTGTACTCATACAAAGCAGGCTGACCATTGGGACTATTTATTATTCCGTCTAAAGTCATAGTTCTTTTTATAAATCCGAAGGCATCCTTATTCAATCCATTATTGATCAATGCGAGTGCGTACCATGAATTTCCATGCGGCCAGATTCCGCCGTTAGCATAATGATATGGATCTCCGGCTTCATTGCCAACAAATTTCATATAATCTACCAGCAGATGCAAATCCATAGGATACAATGTATAGATTCCAAGTTTTTCATCTAATAACTTTTCTTTTACCGTAGTGAGTAACTTCATATTTTTATCATCATCCAACAAGTTAAAATGTGAAGCTAAAAGAGAACCCATATAAATATGACGATCTTTGGTTTCGTCTTCAAAATAACTTATTAAGTAGTTCAGTTTATTATCCCAAAGTGTATCAACTAACTTTTTATTCATACGGTTTGCAAGATTTTCATTGAATTTTAATTCGGAAGAATTTTTATTTAAGACGGCTGAAATAAAATTAAATTCTCTCAATGCACGAATAGCAAGAATAGTCATGTAAGCTCGCGGTCCAAAATTATTCCCGATATCCCACCAGTCGGGTCTGAATGACCACATTAAATCGTCGTTCCCTTTATTCTTCAAAGCAGTTTTAAAACTTTGCTCGATATAAGGATAAAGCTGCTGTACAAATTTGGTATCACCCGAATGCCGCAGATAACTTGCGCACACAAGTGTGAACCAAAAGTGATTCCAGTTTTCTGTTCCGGCAAATTCAGTTTTAAATGTTGAGTCCTTCCAATAATAAGCGTGGGGAATCGTTCTGTCTTTATCGGCTAAGCTTATGATGTACTTTAAATCATTTTTTACTCTTGCTAAATCGAAATTTACAGCGGCTAAATCGGTCAGTAAAGCATCGTGAGTAAAATAGAAATTGTATTCCGCTTGAGCAGGCATCGGCACTATTTGTCCATCTAAATAATGTGCATTTGTAGTGAGGACTGCTTTAGACCACCGCGCTGTAAAATCAATATTTTTATCAGTAGTAACAATTTCATTTTTACCCACTGATTCATTTAAAATATAATTTTCATATTCATCAACTTCAGTTTGATAATTTTTTAATAAGAAATCCGTTTCCGCCTTTGCTTCGAGAATTAATGATGATCCTACAATCTGAATTATTTTTATTGATGAATTAGACGGCAAACTTTTTTTATAGATGAATGCCGCAACCGGCTTACCTGATTTTTCTTTTTGAATAATTTCTCCCGAAAGAGGGCTTTTCGTGTTCAGCCAACACTCATCAAGGTTCTTAAATTTATTGTTCATCTCTTCTTTGGAAGTAAAACTTGAAGGCTGTAAGCCGGCATTCATCACAAAGACCTGTGCATTTCCCGTTTCTGTAAACGGATAATTTGTTCTAATTATTGAGCTTTGCTTTTGAAATTCAGTAAACGCACTTTCAATAATTTTATATGTATGACTTGTTCGAAGTGTTGTTTCTAATCTTGTATATACTTCATATTCTTTTTCAATCATGGATCTATTAGTAATTTCATAAGTCACAACCATAGCCGGTTCGTTTTTGCAAAACTCATATTGAATTTTTATTTCGCTGTCCGATTCACTCCCGACTAAGGAAACAGAGTATGGCGTTTGAGAGACTTCATAAACCTGGTTTTTCAACAATCTTTTTGGCGAATCACCAACCTTCAAACCCAAGGACATTATTCTGAAATTTTCACGCTTCCAATAATCCTCGCTGATATCAATACTATTAGCTACCGGATAATAAAAGCTGATGCGATTTAGCAAAGGAAAGCTTTTATGAATTTCGATTCCTACATAAGGACCGCCAACCTCTATTTGTCCAACTTCCTTCACGCTTTTAATCGTAAGCAATTCTTTCTCTTGTCCTGCAATTCTGAAGGTAGTACAAAACATGATTAACAAAGTAAGATAGATTGAGCAATATTTATATTTCATCGTAAAACTCTTTCATACAAATTGAATTTTTCATTTGAGCAGTGTCATTTTTTTTGTTTCAGTAAATTTATCTGCGCTTAATTTGATAAAATAAATTCCTGAGTTCATAGAATCGCCGAAATTGTTTTTGCCGTCCCAGCTTATTGTAAAGTAACCTGGTGATTTTTCTTCCTCAATCAATGTCTTAATCTTTTGTCCGAGGATATTAAAAATTTCGAGCTTAACAATTGATTGAGTTGAAATCCGGTATTCAATATTAGTTTGCCCATTAAAAGGATTGGGATAGTTTTGAACCAATCCAAAATTCTTCGGAATATCAGATTCATGATCAGTTTGAATATCTGTAGTGAAATCATAAAGCAATTGAATACTACTATAGGATAGCGCATAGTTGTAAATTCTAATATCGTCCAAAACGCCTTTAAAATTATACTCCGTGTTTCCGGGCAGCACCTGCCCAATCATCAAATCAATCGCCGTTGTTTGAATTGTGCCGGAGAAAGAAGTAAATGCATCAAGTTCTCCATTAATATAAATTTCGTAATCGCTTCCATCATAAAGCATGGTTACATTATAAAGATTGTTTTTAATCAATTCAGTTTCAGAATCGAGATCCTTCGTCCCGGTGTTGGTCTTTACTGTCCATCTTAGATGTTTATTTGAAATTGATATTTTCAATCTATTCTCCCAATTACCATGTGAAAGAGGATAAGACTCCCTTTCATAAAACTCTCCAACCTTCATCCAGAAGTTAATAGTAACGCTGTTCTGAAAATTTAAACTAGAACTACTCGTAATTTTTATATTGTCATTCACACCATCAAACGAGTATGCTCTTGCAGCATTTCCCCAGCGATCAGCAACTAATGTGGCGCCGGAAACTGTTCCATGATTATTAAATCCGCTAACATCATTAGCATTGCCGCTAAATGGATAAAACGCTACAAGCTCGCCGGTTTGAATAATTGTAGTATCGCGAACAGAAACACTGATGCTGTCAATCGCATTTCCTCCACGGTTATCATTTACCGAACAAATAATATAGTAATTGCCGGTAACAACTGGCGCAGTCCAACTTATTGCGGTTCCGTTTCCGGAAAGGACTCCGGATGTCGCCGACCAATTGTAATCTAATGAATCCCCGTCAGGATCTGATGCGATACAATTAATTACTGTATTGGAACCGGGATGAATTTTTCTTGGATGTGCGGTTATTCTTTCGATTGTCGGATCAGTATTGATGAATTCCACTACATTAATTATTAGAGAATCAGAAACTACACCACCATTATTATCGCTTACCTTACATTTGATTTTATAACTGCCGGGAACTGCGGGCGTAATCCAGTTTATGAGCGATCCGGTACCCGGGAAATTTCCACCATCGACAAACCATTCATAGTTTAATTGATCATTATCTTTATCAACCGCAGAGCAAAATATCGTTGTGGAATCTCTCACTATTACAACGTGCTTATCGGCGGTGAGTGATTTAATTCGGGGCGGATAGTTAACGACACTCTGACCCGATAAAAAATCAATTGTGATTCCATTCACCAAAGCTTTATCTAGTTCGAAAGTAATTAGGCTGCCGGCTGGAATGAGCACTGCAATAACAGCGGCATCTGCCGGTATAACGATGGATGTTTCACCAGATACGGCAGATTTTATTATTGTATTGGAAACGGCATCATAGATATCGTTCACACCGTTACCAACATTTATTATGACTGATTTTTCAGTTGAATATGGGTTGTAATATAGAAAACTCGGGTATGAGTTGTTATTAAAATAATCTGTCTTTAATAAATCTAATTTTAATATCATTGAAACATTTGTTGTGTCAATGATTCCGCCTAATATTCCAACGTGGGATGAGCCGTATAGCGCAAGATTAGTCATTCCCCAATTCCCGCTGATTGCATCTCCCGTGGCATACGGACTTTGTGCATACTGAGTTTTGCGCAGCGCTTCGTGCCCGATGTACGAATTAGGATCGTATTGATGCGCCCATTCTTCGCTGTCTTGATTTTGGTCGGGCAAATAATTTGTGTAAAACAAGCGAGCAGCGTTAGCGGCATTCAAAACCCATTTACCAATGGCACGCGCATAACGATCATCATAACGAACCAACGGAACCAGCGCTCCAACTTGTTCAAATGTGTTCATCAAAAAAGCATAATCATTTGTGCCATTCACTTCGCCAATCAAACCATGAATGTCATAACCACCCCAAGTGCCAAGTATAGCGCCCCACTGACGGAGCGGTCCTACGTCAAAACACCAGTTAAGCATTTTAGCAATATTGTAAATCGTGCCTAACTCTGCATTCATTCTTGCAGCAGTGTAAACTCCGTAAGGCAGTTGCAATTCGTATGAAGGGTTTGTGTTTAGTGAATTGAGAAATTCCAGGCACCATTCAGCGCCGATTCTGTAGTCTTCATTTCCGGTTTCCAAATATGCGTTGTAAAGCAGCCAGGCTATAGCACCCGCCGCTTCCGGTTCAATTACACCGGATGACAGCGGCTGCATTGTCATTAAATTAAATGCTCTATAGTTCATGTTTGGGATTTGCCAGGGCGTAGTACTCCCGCCCATTTCTATAACAGATGAAAGCCATCTATTAGCAACAGTCGAAAACTGATTTGAAAAATCGCCGGTATTTGAGTAGTGATTATATAATTGATAGAAAAATATATTCGGCATTAGATCATACCACCAATCATCCCAGTTGCTGCCGGTAGGATGATTGAGATAAACATTAGCGGTATTTGCTTTGTTAAAATATTCCTCGCTCATCAACACCCAGTTATATCCGATCTGATTACTTTTATCAATTCCGATCAATGATGCTCCAATCGTTGCCGGAATAAGATTGATAGCCTCTGCTGAAAATGGCGATGTTGTGCCGACAACTGTATGAAGACCAAAGCTGTTGTGTCCGGGATAATTAATCGTATTACTATTTATCCAAATCAGCGGGAGATATTGCCCTGTACGATTGAGATCGAAAACAAGGCTATCATAACCGGCTGTAACTTTTTCCCAGTCTCTCATTTCATAGGGCGACGGGAAATTTGGCATCTGCTCTATCCGGTTGATATTTATTTGTTGAGCATTTACAGTGATAGAAATGGAAAACCATAAAATGATTTTAAAGACTTTATTGTCCATAAAAACTTTCATAAAAAACGCTCCTTTTTTTCACGGGAGTTTTCATTTTTTACCATGCGTAATACTGAGGTGATTCTCCCGCCGACGGGAATATAGCATCTAATTTTGAAAGCGATTCTTCGGAAAAATTAATCGTGAACGCTCGTTGTGAAGCCTCTAATTGCTGAATCGTCCTCGGTCCTATAATTGGAGAAGTAACACCAGGTTTAGATAATAGCCACGCCAGCGCAGTGTTTGCAGGCTCTTCTCCTAATTCATCGCAAAATATTTCCCATTTTTCAATTTGTTCTCTGTTGTTTTTTAATTTGTTAATGATTTCTTCCGAATTTCTTCGACCTTCCTTTAAACCTTTTAATACACCGCCCAGCAGCCCTCCTTCGAGCGGACTCCATGGAACGATACCCACTCCGTAATATTTACAAGACGGAACAACCTCATGTTCAATTTTACGATTGAAAAGATTATACTTGCTTTGTTCGCTAATCAATCCAAGCATATTTCTATTTCGCGCTTCTTCATTTGCTGTTGCGATATCCCATCCGGCAAAATTACTGCTTCCAACATAAATAATTTTACCTTCTCTAATTAGTTGTTCCATTGCTTGCCATATTTCATCCCAAGGAGTATCTCTATGAATATGATGCATTTGATACAAATCAATGTGATCAGTCTTCAAGCGTTTCAGACTGTCTTCACAAGCTTTCTTTATGTGATATGCAGAAAGATATTTTTCATTTATTCCGTCTCCCATTGCGCCATAGACTTTACTTGCAAGAACTATTTTATCTCTACGTTCGCTATTTTCTTCTAACCACCTGCCGATAATTTTTTCTGTGATGCCTTCTCCTTTTTTCCCGCCGTAAACATTTGCGGTATCAAAAAAATTAATTCCAAGTTCTAAGGCGCGGTTCATTATTTCAAAGCTTTCTTTTTCCGATGTGAATGCGCCAAAGTTCATCGTGCCGAGGCATAGCCGGCTGACCATCAAACCGCTCCTGCCTAATTTTTTATATTGCATTTTTGCTCCATGTACATGTTCAATAAAAATATTTTGTTAATGTAAATAACTATTCAATGAGTAGATTTTAATCTCTTCTACTTTTAATAGTTCAATTTGTTTGCCAATAGTTTTTAATTCAATCTGTTCGCCGGGTAAAATAAAAAATCCCCGATCAGAAAAAGTAATTTGAGTATGATAAAGATCTACAAAGAAAACCGGTACGCTGCTCTCGATAAGTATGCCTGACTCATTGTCTTGATGTATAACATCCAACTTTATTTTTGCTTTCATTAACGTTACGTGTTTCCATGGTTTGGTTAAATAATAATTTCTGCAAACCGGTTCGTTTAATTCATTATATAAAACTGCCGTAAGAATCCATGCGCCATCGGGCGGCAAATCCTTATGTAAAACAGAAAGAATTTCAGTAACCCCATTATCATCAAAATTAACCTTGTTTGAATTATCTTTTATTAATTCACCTGAAACCGAACTTATAACTGTCAGTCTCAATCTTCCTTTAATTTTGTTTTTGTTTTGATTAAGAAGAATTACTTTGATTTTACTTCCGTCATCTTTAAAATAAAGTAAGAAAGGAGCGAATGCATTCTTTACAAAGTAGTAAGCTAATTTTGGTTGAATATCAGAATCAATGAGAGACCAACTGGTTACAGGCCAGCAGTCATTTATTTGCCAAACAATACTGCCGTTTGTTCTTCCATTTGTTTGCCAATATTCAAGACATGTTTTCAAAGCGAAAGCTTGATTCAATTGCGTTAGATACAAAAAATCGTCCCACTCAGACTTGATAGGAAGATGACTGCTTAAAAACTTGAGTACCCTTTCAGGTCCTTCAACTTGTTTATTATGATGTTCAAAAATTCTATCCCCGATTTTCCTGTTCTCTCCAGGCAAATATTTTTCAAAAGTATCTTTGTTCGCCAATCCTTGAAAACCGAATTCAGTAACGAACAAGCTTTGATCATTTATAACTTCTTTATAATCAATCCACATGCTCCAAATTTTCCACTGATGCGTATTTCCGCTGTTAAATGAATTTGGATCATCATCATTTCCAAAAGGAGAGGACTGCCAGTAAGGGCGTTCAGGATCAATTTTTTTTAAAATCTTCGGGATGATGCTGTGAAATATTTTATACCCTGGCATTTTTTTATAGGATGTTTTTTGCCCTTGAAACCATATCCATTCGTTTTCATTGTTACCGCACCAAATTGCAAGGCAGGCGTGGTGCTGAAGTCTTAGAACATTTTGAGTTATTTCCTCACTTACACTATTAATGAATTTATGGTTCTCCGGGTAAGCGCCGCACGCAAACATGAAATCCTGCCAGACAAGTAAACCAAGTTCATCGCATAAATTATAAAATTCATCATTCTCATAAATGCCGCCCCCCCACACTCTTACAAAATTTATATTCGCCTGCTTTGCTAACGAAAGCAAATCAGAATATTTCATTGCGGTTACGCGTGGAAGAAATGAATCGGCAGGAATCCAGTTCACTCCCTTGCTAAAAATGTCTCTGCCGTTTATTCGAAATTTGAAGGTTGGTTCTCTTTTGTCTTTTAAGATCAGTTCAATTGTTCTGATTCCAATGTTTTTTTGTACTTCATCAAGTATCGCATTTCTAGCATCAGTTATTTTAGCCTGCAATAAATACAAATTCTGATCACCTTCGCCATTGCACCACCACAATTTGGGATCTTTAATTTTAAAAACTATCCGGTACTCTTTTGAACTCTGAACTTTGACTTTCTTTTCATAAACGCTGCCTCCGTCTGAAAGAGATGCAAGGAGTGAAATGTTTTTTGAAGAGTGTGTTTCAACTCTAACGATAACTTCCACATCAGCATAATTTCTACCAAGTTTTTTAGTTTTGAAAACCAAACTTTCAATTTTTGAATTTGATCTTTCGCGCAGAAATACTTTACGCCAAATACCCGAAGTTGGAAAAGAAGGTCCCCAATCCCAACCGAATGAGTACTGTGCTTTCCTTATATGAACTCTGCTTGAATTAAGGGCGACGGGAAGTTTGCCGAATTTATTTTCCTTCTGAGCAACATATCGGACGGGAGATTTTATAATAACTTCTAACGAATTATCCGTTGACTTCAATATGTTTTTGACGTTGTATGAATACGTTAAAAACATGTTATCGGTATTACCAAGTTTTTTTTTGTTTAAATAGATTTTACAAATTGTATCCAACCCGTCAAAAACAAGATCAACATTGTTGCTTATTTTGCCTTTGAAATCAAAATTAGTTTTATACACCCAATCACATTCGACAATCCATCCTAACTTCAGTTCGTTATCTGAGAAGAATGGATCATCTATAAGTTTATTGTTTAGCAAGTCTGTATGAATTGTACCCGGGACAGTTGCGTTAAATTGCTGTCCGGATTTAATTTTTTTATTTTCAACAGCGTCAATAGAAGATGAAGTCTTTGCTAATGAAAATAACCAATTCTTATTTAGTTCATGAATGTTAACCACAATTTGCCAATTGTTTTATTTACGATCACTCTTCCCGGGCGTACACAAAAACATTTAAAAATTAAAAATAATGCTTAATCAAAATTTTCAAACTCCATTAATGCAATTGGATTGAGTGAAATTCTTAGTATAGATAATAAGCCTTCGATAGTAGATTCAGCGCCGGAATTTTTATTAATCAAATTTTCATTTTCAATGCCGTCATAAAAAATTCCAGTATGAGGATTATACATAACTTCACGCGCCGGATTTCTGCCAACAAACCATTGCGCTACCTTTCCTGCTTTAATAGCATAACTCGAATCTAACGTGATATTGTAAGCCTCCAGCAGTGCAAACACTATCGGTCTAATGTGATAGGCTATTTGTGAAAATTGCTTTGACTCAACAGTTTTAATTTGATTACAAGATTTTTTTACTTTGAAGTAACTCATAAAATTTTTCTTAATTAACAGATCATAAAAATTATTTAATTCAGAAAGAGCGCTTGCCAGAATTTTTTCATCATTTAAAACCTTATATGCTTTGAGTAAAGCATAAGACTGTGAATTACCCCAGCCGTGCCATGTGTTTTCCCAGCTAAGGAAAGCGCCGTTGTATTCCGATTCTGTATCTTTTATCTGCATCATCATGACGCCGTCCACTAAGGAATTAACGTAAGCAAGAATTTCATTATCACCGGAATTTTGGTAATAGTTAGAAAGTAATAAAATTAGAATAGCTGACTGATCAGCCGCAGTTTGCGAGGGAAGCCAGTTAGGTAAATTTAATCCGTCAATGATAATTTCTCCTCTTTCCTTAGGTGTCAATTGCTTAATTGCATCAATTGCTTTCCCAACGCCTTGTTTAACTCTAACTGCTCTATCATCATTTGAATTACTAAATTCTTTATAATTTTCCATTAATGCCCAAAGCGCCCGCCACGTCCACCAATTTGGCTCCGCTACACTTGTTTTAAAAGTCTTGTTTATAGAATTATCTTTCCAAATAAAATTGTAGAAAAAGCCATTCTCCGCCTGCATAAGTAACAAAAACTCTACAAGCTTATAATATTTATTAAGACTTGAACTATCGCTGTATGCTTTAAAATATTCTAAATAAAATATTGCCGCACGCGCCGCATCATCAACGCAAGCATACCCTTCATCCGTATCGTCAACATAGTTATATTCAGGAGCATTACTATAGATATGGATCACTGCCATCTGTCTCCCATTCACCTCGATTTCTTTGTACAAATAATCAAGATGTGATTTGTTCACAGTGAAAGAAGTTTGAGCTATCGCTAAATCACCACAAACGACAATCAGTGCAGTGAGTAAAATACATTTCAAGTTTAAGAAATTTGGTTTCATACTTTTTATAACTATTTACATAATGATATAAGGTATTCGACATTAGTTTCAGCGAGACAGACATTTGTATCACCGCCCGAATAATAAATCTTTACATCTCCGTTCTCTTCTATAATCCAACCGTTAGAAAAGATTACATTGTTAACATCGCCAATCCGTTCATAAACTTTATCCGGAGAAAGAATTGGTTCTTTACTTTTCCCTTTTACTATCCAGGGTTTTTCAAGATCGAGCAGAACAACGCCAAGTTTATAAATAGAACCAGTACCAAATGATCTTACTCCGTGATAGAGCATTAACCATCCTTTTTTGGTTCTAACAGGATTACTTGACGAACCAATTTTATCGGATTCCCATGTTCCTTTTTCGGGTTCAAGAAGTACTTTATAACCGCCCCAGTGTACAAGATCAGCGCTTTTGCTTATCCAAATATCTCTTCTGTTTTCGGCGGATGGACGATCAACTTTCCAATAATAACCGTCAATTTTTTCCGGAAATAATGCACAATCTTTATTGGAAGGTTCAGAAATTGGACCGTGAATTTTAAAGTCCGCAAAATTTGAAGTCTCAGCCAGCATTACAATAGGTTGATATTTTGAGTAACCGGTGTAAGTAATGTAAAATTTATTTTCAATTTGTGTAATTCGTGCATCTTCAATTCCCCAATTCACATAATCATAAAAATCTTTATGATCTTCGGGCGTTAGTACCGGTATTGAAGAAACTTTAAAATTATATCCATCTGCACTTTCTGCAATCACAAAGGAGGATCTCCCGATCGGCATCTCTACTCTACAGAGCAATATATACTTCCCATTATACTTGACTGCACCGGGATTAAAAATACTGTTCACCCCAAATGGGACATTTTCTTTTGTAAGCAAAGGATTTTTACTATATCTAATTATTTTCAATGAGTGCACCTTTTTGTTTATTATCTTGAATCAAGATTCAGTTAATTTTTTTAATAATTCGTTAAGATTCACTTTTGCAAAGCTGCTTGCATGATCGGACATCGCATAAGGAATTATTAGTTCATCTCCATAAATTGCACCGCCACAGCTATAAACTACATTCGGCACATAACCTTCTCTTTCGTTTTCATTAGGCGTCAACAGCGGCTCTTCTAATCGTCCAATCACTTTTGATGGATCGTCTTTGTCTAACAAAAAAGCTCCGATCGAATATTCACGCATAGCTCCAACGCCATGACTTAAAACTAACCAACCTGCTTCGGTCTCAATTGGTGAACCGCAGTTTCCAAGCTGAACAAATTCCCATGGATAAGTTGGTTTCAGTATTAATTGTTTCGTGTACCAAAAATGAAGATGCTCGGAATACATTAAAAAAATATTTTCATTATCCTGCCGGGAGATCATGGCATAGAGACCATTAATTTTTCGTGGGAAGAGCGCCATACCTTTATTCTTTATTTCAGGCCCATTTAAAGTGCTTATTTTAAAATTAAGGAAATCTTTAGTTTCAAGAAGTTGTGGAAAAATTACTTTCCCATCGAATGCTGTATAAGTAGCATAATAAATCCGTTCTCCATTTTCATCAGTGAACTCAACGAAACGTGCATCCTCAATTCCATTCATTTCCGACGGGGAATGAGGAAAAATTATTCTCTCCGAAAGTCCTTGATCAGGGGAATATTGAATTTCATAATTTGAAAGCGCCAGCGATAAAATACCGTTTGCGATCAACTCATTTTCTCCCCCTTTATTTTTGAAAGGTCGTATTAAAATTTTTATACTATTTTCAAGATCAGTAAGAGTAAAATTATCTTCAAGACTACTCATAACTTGTTTAGCAAAATCATTCAATAAATCAAGTTCTAAAAGCTTTCTTTCAAAAAGTATTTTTTCATAAACAGGGTTTGTATAATTTTCCGAAGTGGTTACATAAAAGGTTGGAGCATTAATAGTAATGTCATTTTCTTTATTGATAACTCCTGATCTGAAAGTAATTGATGAAAGATGTCCCTCGCCTGTAGCACGTAAACTTACTATAAAGCGACGACTACCTTCGGGCAGATCTGATTGATCCGGGTGCCAAATCATCGAAGGATTAAAGAGAGCGGCGGACTCCAAAGAATACTCTTGCGTAAAATAAGCGCCAATTAATAATTTCCGCTCCTCACTTAAAACCTGGTCGGTTAGCAGATGTTTTTTCATCTTTTCAAACCTGTTAAGAAAAAATATTCGCAGCCTTTGATGCCGTACTTCAAATTCTGTTATCACCTGTCTAAGTTCTTTTTTAACTTCTTTTTCAGAAAGCGTAAGGATTCTTCCAAGAATCTTTATAATTCTTTCTTCAGACATTATTGCGAACGGACGGTATACAACTCTTTTGTAATCGGGTGTAATTACTATCTTTGTTCTAATTGCTTTCATTTTTTTTCACAAATTGTTTTTCAATCATTTAAAATAATCTCTTTCTATTCTTTAATCCCTGTTGAAGCCATGCTTTGTATAAAATATTTCTGGAAGAACAAATACGCCAGCACTATGGGCAAAGCCAACATTACCGCCGATGCAAGTTTCACTCCAAGTTGAGACTCCGCTCTTCCGCCAACCGCAAACAACGTAACAAGCTGCGGCATCGTCATTAAACTTTCATCACGTATTACAATCAGAGGCCAGAGCACTTCATTCCATGAAGCCATAAATGTTATTATTCCGATTGTTATTATAGCCGGCATTGAGTTGGGCCAAAGTATTCTAAAAATTATCTGCAACTCATTACACCCATCAAGTCTTGCGGCATCAATCAGACTATCGGGGATGGACTTAAAATATTGTCTGAACATAATTATACTCAATGCATTTATAAGATACGGAACAATCAATGCCCAGTAAGTATCAATCCAGCCAAACTTAACCATTATTATATATTGTGGAATCAGCGTAATCTGGAATGGTAATGTCATCGTAAAAATAATAACATAAAAAATTAATTCTCGTCCTCTAAACACAAGTTTGGATAATGCATAACCGATCATAGACCCAAATATCAAAACACCAATCGTAATGGATGAAGCAACAATCAGGCTGTTAATGAAAGCTCCGCCGATAGGAATTTTATCAACCATTTGTGCGTAGCTGCTTAACGTCAAGGAGGTTGGCACGATTGTCAAACTCCCGATTTCATTTTCCGGCGCAATCGACGCCATTACCATCCAATAGAAAGGATACACAAAAATCATAGCGCTGATTGTAAGAGCAGTATAAAACAATATTGATTTGAATTTTTTCAATGGTCTTTCTCAATAAATTTTTTCTGAACAACTACAACAGCCAGAATTATAAACGCAAAAAACAAACCTAACGTTGCGGCATATCCCATGTGGTAATAAAAAAACCCTTGCTTATAAATATAAAGCACAGCGGAGATTGTACTATTCAACGGTCCGCCGCCCGTCATTATATATGGTTCTATAAATAATGAGAAGCCGCCTATTGTTGAAAGAATTACCACCATAAAGATTGTCGGGTTTATCATCGGTAAAGTAATTTTGAAAAATTTTTGCCAGTGATTCGCGCCTTCAAGATCCGCCGCTTCATAATATTGTGTTGGAACAGTTTGAAGCCCAACTAAAAAAAGGATGATATAAAGTCCGACGTTTTTCCACGTAGCCATTACAGCAATAGATGCCATTGCAATGTCCGGATCAGTTAACCAACCGATTTTTCCAAGTCCGATTCCTGTTAGTAATCTGTTAAATAGCCCCGTATCAAATCCGTATAACTGCTGCCATAAAATTGTAACCACAACTCCGGAAACAATCACCGGCAAAAAAAACGCGCCTCTAAAAGCTCCTTTTAATTTGATTTTTTGATTTAATATTTCCGCAATAAACAGAGCGATGATTATCTGAAGTGGAATATGTATCAGCAAGAAAATTAATGTGTTCCCTACCGATTTCAAAAAGATTTTATCGTTGAATAATAGTATGTAATTATTCAAGCCGGTGTATTCCATCGGTGCAATTATATTCCATTTATGGAACGTAAGCACGACAGAAAAAACTACAGGGAAAGCTACAAACATTAGAAAATGAACTATGTATGGAGAAACCAACAAGTAGGGCAATATTTTTTTTTGGTTAATCACTTTAGATAATTTTATTTTAGGAACAATAAATCAACTGCATCCGAAGCATCTTTTACCGCTTGTTCGGGAGTTTTCATCCCATAGATAACACATGCTTCATACTCTTGCGAAATTAAATCAAAAACTTCTTTGAGTACCGGAGATGCATCTGTTCCTCTAACATACTTTGACTGGTTTGCGAATATTTTCATCTTCGGGTTTTGTTCAAAATAACTACTGAAAAATGAAATAGTACTAATGTTTTTTCTTCTCGGAAGTTGATTGGTTAATTGCAAAAGTTTTAGATCGCCGTCACGATCAATTAGTGTTTTTACATATTCCCAGGCGGCTTGAGGTTTTTTACAGGTTTTAAATATTACAATATTTTTCGGATCTCCATAAGTATAAACCGGACCTTTGTGATCATCTGGCACGGGTATACAGCTAAAATTATATTCAAATCCTTTTGGTTTAA
>Ga0100381_1001328_pt1 | contig 23456 bp, 16 predicted proteins | sample CryGeymeta201505_FD_80416 | JGI IMG/M metagenome (GOLD analysis project Ga0100381, IMG submission 80416) | Groundwater microbial communities from Crystal Geyser aquifers in Utah, USA - Crystal Geyser metaG 2015-05 | ecosystem: Environmental > Aquatic > Deep subsurface > Groundwater | place: USA...
AACTAAATTAACGATTTAGTAGTAATCAGCACAAGAATCGGAGGATAATTAGAAAGATTGAAAAAAGCAGAAGGACCGCAGAGATACACAATTGCAAATGAAAAAATGGAATACTAACAAAAATTGGACATAATCATTGAATAAAATAAGAGATATATCGAATAGCTTACCAATGATAAAGCATAGCTCTAATAAGCTGAGATAAAATTCAGATAAAAGAGCGACTATTACAGATAAATTCAAGACAATCTCAACGCTGAAATGAGGAAGTATGAACATTTAAATAAGAGCAACAATGAACTCAATATCATGAAATAGGCAGTGTCAGCAAAAATTGGTTAATCACGAAGATACCAAGAAGAAAAAATCATTCAACTCAGCGATCATAGATAATGGAAGAAGGATTTACAGGCAAAAATTTAGGCTCAAAAGAAAAAATTGGCTTTAACAGTTGATGAGAGCAGAAAAAGATAGGAGGCTGCCAACGAGTGCATGAAAGAGCAAATAAGAAAGCTGAACAGGCAAATGGCGAAGCATGAAGCAAACGCTAATCAATAAATTAGCAATATTGCAACAGAAGTCAATAAAGTGAATGAGTATATCAAAGACAAGGACTCTCAAGTTAGCCTCTTAGAGGAAGAAATAGGAGAATACATGAAATTGATCCAAGATCATCCAAACTCTATCTGCGAGATCGAAAAACTCGAATTGACAATGAAGCTCAAAAAGCGCAGATGAATGATTTTGATATCGACTATTCAGAGGAATTAGTTCATTGTATCCGATACATCAATCTTCTCTAGAAAATTTCCACATCCTTGGCCATCTATCTTTGCTCATCTAGAGTCAATTTCTTATCTTGCTGTCGTATTTTCGATGAAAAATATAACTAATGGTCTGCTCCACTGCTTGGGAGTGAAAATTTAGCTCCCATGGTCTTCCTCTTTAAATCTTTCTCAATTCGAACATTATTAGCAAACTATTATCTTCTTTGCTTGAACTGCAGGACATTGACAGGCCTTTACATGAAGTTGACTGAGCCTCTACGAGAATGTAGCAAAGTTTACTTTCCTACCAGAGAGCTCGTCGATTTATGATAACTTCGAGTACATTATCTTAGTAGAATAAAAATAACTTGAGGGGAGTTTATGCAAGATTCATGTTACTTTTAGTCTTGGTGCTTTTGTTCCATTCCAATCTAAGCATCGAATCCTTTCCTTTGAGTAGAGCTGCATTCTCACTATTTTATTTATGGATCACTCCTATGCTACTGTAATGTTTGTGATGATCCAAAAATTTACTAAACTACCCTTGAGTGATTCCAAACGCATTGCTTTATGATGGCTTTCTTCTATTTTTTTTCCTCGACTGCTCACTTAGAATTTGGGTCGCAATGTTGAATTCCTTTCATAGGCTCAAAGGTACATCTTTCACACAAGGGGGAAGCTTTACAGCTCTCGGTTCTGTACTAAATGGGATAGTCTGTGATGGTTTGTAGTATATGCTGTGAGAGTTCAGCATGTGAGGTGAAGACTCGTGGGTGTGTCCGTATACCATTTAGGGCAGCATTTTAATACAAGGGCGACTGGGCTTATTGAATCGTCTTTGTTAAAGGAACTTAAACATTGCAATATAATTATTTATCATAATGAGTAAGCTTAATGAACAAACTAAGAGAAACATAAATTGGACGGATTTCTTCAGAGAGTACCTTTATGAGGTCAACCAAAAAATGATGAGCTCGTATGAGATTAAGACAAAGGATAAAAAGCAGGAATATGCTAATTGTCACAAAAGAGCATACCGAAAGCTAAAATTACCCTTTGAGGAGATGTAGGAAGATGTCTAACCACCAGATTTCCCCTCTGTTGATCTGACTTTCAATGTGAAGCATGCAATTCAAGGGCAAAATGAACTTGATGTACTAATTCCATCAAAAGTCAATTACTAATAGATAGAGGCAGATGCGATTCAGTTACTGCAATGGGCAAAAGTAAGGAGCCAAGTTGATGAATAGTAAATATGGCTGTATTTGAAGTAAAAATACCTCTGCCCATTAGACGTTTTGGACAGACTTCAAATTCATTTCTAATTTCTTAGATTCGGTCTCTAAAATATCCAACCATATATCACCATACATTGCCAAAACATAAAAACCAGAGCTTTCATGGAAGCTGTGCTCTCAACTGGTCGATATTTTAGTACTAACAACAAAACAAAAGCAGATAAATAGAAGAAACTGCCAAATAATTTGAATCATTGGTGCAGCCACTGTAAAGTCTATTGCTGTGTCCGACATCAGCCTCTGAAATATATAAGAACAAGCACAGGTAAACCTTATTTTAAGGATTGTTTAATCAACACCTATTTATCCCAATTTACTCTGAGAGACTAACTTTCTAAGCTGCTAACTTTTCAAAGAACCCGACTGAAAGGGCCTTAATGCTCATTGGGCTGCTACAAATCACTCAAAAGAGATAGCTTCTTGACACGTTTCAATACTTTTAAACTTCCTGAAGATTCATCACTATGCTAGCTGTATGAAAAAGCTAAGTAAATATATGGACATCAACCTTGTAAAATTTCCAAGGCTACCGAACAAGTTTGCTCGGATGTCGCCGTCTATCTTATGGTAACTACTTCGGTGAGAGCGGATCACTTCTCAGGGCAAACATCCGAAGCTGCCTATTTGCGCAATGTTTAAAAATAAAGATATAGAACAGTCGAAAATATCAGAGGCTGCAAATGTATTCAGGGAGACTGTAGAACAAGTAAATGTTTTTGCTTTGCGAACAACAGGGAATGTGATCCTTCCTGCTGCTACAACTGCTTTGAAGATTAAGACTTCTTAAAAACATGCGAGAATCAGCAAATCATCAACGAGGATTTACCTCACTTAAAGTTAGGTCGGTCTGAAACCAACAAACAAGCATTTGGTCTTTACACACTCTAAAATATCGATCAAAACAAGATCGTCTTTTGCGTAAAGGGGTAAATTATTCATCCAAAAGAAAGAATTCAAGTGCTCTCTTCAAGAGTTTTGTAATAAAATATAGACCCAAACATCAGTTATCGAAAATTTTCTGGAAAGGAAAGATTTATAAGGCAAGGATAAGGGGATGCTAATGTTAAACTTGAAAGAATAAGAGTTGCTGGCCAAGAGTGCACTGTGGGAGTCGCAAATAGAAACATAGCCGTTCATTAAGAGTTATTGATTTGAATCAAATAAAATAACCCTTTGTCTTATCATGGCAGTTTATGTATTGCATGCATTCTCTTTCTTGACAGATGCCATTTGAAACCTATATTTCATAATTATAGAATTTAATATTGATGAAGCGAACAAAAGGAATCTGCCGCAATCGTCTCGAAGCTTACCAACTAGCCAAATCAGGAGTCACCCGCAAAAAGAACATGTACGCGTATTGTCACTCAGCTTCAAAGTCATTGGAAAATAAGATGATGTTTCAGAAGGTACTCAATATTATAGCCAGATTCTAGCACTCATACTAATTACCTTCTTTCGGCAACTACAAAAAATTCAGTGCACAGCGTAGACACTGTAGACTCAAATCCTGCTTTTGAAATATACGATGAGGCAAAAACATATTTGAAGGAAGTAGCCTAATACCGTACAGTTGGATCTGATCGTAGGCAAAAAGATGACGTCCGAGATCAAACTAAGAATGACTGCGTTCAAAGATAGTGAGATCAAAAGTTACGACGATAATATTTCAAAATACTCGCACAAAGCTGTGGATGTAAGACGTATCATATGGTCAGAATCTCATCAAAAGTCAGAAATTGCTAGATAGTATCAAAAAACTGAAGTCGCATTCTGATGTTTAAGAAAAATGTACAACTTCAGATAGATAGTTTACCGCAATATGGAACGTTCCCTTGCCCTATAAATCAGATAAGCCAGCAAAGGATTGAGGGCTCAGGAAAAGGAGTACTTCGATCGGTTGAAGACTTATGAGTCTGGAGCTGCTAACTTGGCCATTCAACTCAAGCAAGAAGATCGGGAGCGAATGAAAGATGAATTTTAGGATATGGAGGTCTGTGAGACTGAAATGGGGGAAGATCAGGAAAGAAACAAGCAAATAACAGATTTAGTAAAGTCTATCAATCAGCTTTCCAGCATATACAAACATCTGAACGAACTTGTTATCGAACAGGGCACTCTGATAGATAGAATTGACTACAATATCTAGGAGACATTCAATCATGTTGAGAGGGGTGTTAACCATCTGAAACATGCTTAGGATCATGCTTCCAGCCCTTGCGCTAAGAAATGTATGTGCATTTTGATCATTCTCATTGTTGCCATGGCTTGTGTGATGGGCTTCAAGTTGTCCAAATGATATTTGAAATTGCTTTCTTTCCTATTCATAATCATTATGTCAGAACAAAATTATCAGGCTCCTCCTCCGTCCCCGGCCTCATACAGAGTGTCTGGTTCAGAAGAGGAAAGCATGTTGCTATCAGGAGGCATGAAGGAAAAGACTGAGGAAGTCAGAAATCACCAACAACAGGAAAACATCTCGACTCATGCATCATTTCCCATCATTGAAGGAAGTAAAGGCACGCATTTCCAGGCAGAGACTGCCCAACCTACAAACGCTTCTCCGCGGAAACAGGAAGCAACTTGTATAGAGAGAAACTCTAATCTTTTGAGCCAAGTTGGCGGTCAATCGCCACTAGTCAAAAATTAGACTATTTCTCAGTCAAAATAATATTAGAATCATTATAACCCAACCTAATAGCTCAATAAAGTTCTCTAGGAGAGAAGAAAAACCCTCTATAAGGCTCTAAGAAACACATTCAAATAAAGTGAATCTCCAAACAAATCATCAAATCCGGAGAACGCTCCTTATGCACCTGAAGTGATGAATCAAGAACAAATAATAGTTGCTGAGCAATTTGAACAGTTTCAACCTCAGCAATAATCAGAGCCTTTTTCTCTGTCGAACACCAAACAAAGTATGTCGATGGTGGTGGAATCTTCTTAGCGACCTTAAGATTTATCAATGGTGGTCAACACAAGCTTTGAAAAAAGGCCAAACATTGATCCGACATAGAAAGCCCAAAGTTAAGCTGGGCAGCTTTTAGTTCAAAAAGAGGATGATATCAGAACAATAAGAAATGTTCCAGAGCCTATGGACATTGAAAGCCATGTGGAATATGCGATCATCTAAAATGAAGGAGATATCAGATCGTGTGAAATACATGTCCAAACTGTGCTTGCTCCAGCAAAAAATGAGCTCTGTGAAGGCAACAGTGAATAAAATTTGCCTTGTGGTTCACATATATCATAGACAAAACCTGTAAATCATTAAGATTCCGTTGAAGAGTTTGGTTCAAGATAAACAGTAAAAGAAGTGGAAGAACATCTTCAAGGAGAACAGACTTAGGTTGATGTTTCTTTACCTCATGAAGGTTCTCAAAATGAATAAATTGTCCTTCAGAAATAGGTTCCTTAAGGATAGCCTGTCGACGTTTAACATCATAACTATCGTGAAGAGAGTCAATATGATAACGAACCTCCACTCCAGAGATAAACAAGCAGCAAACTTGAAAATATTCAGAACCATTAACCGGTTTAAGCCAGCGTCGAAGAGGAAGTTACTAAAAACTAAAAAACTTTGAAAGCTGAATACTCTTTGCAACAAGAAGAGCCCTACTAAAATGAAATATCAAAGTTTAACTGCTATTCGTCAACGAGGCTCCAGCAGGCCTATGCTCAGAGCCCTAACTACATTCGTCCATTTGAAAGATAAAAATCTATCCACAACAGTCCAATGATTCTGATAGAACATTAATAACCTAACAGAGCCAATGAAGTTTTACTTGAAGAGAATCAACAACAAAAATTTATTCAGATTTCTCCCAAGAAAGAGAGTGCTCCTCATCTATCAAACTTTTTTGTTCACAACAGTTACAATCCTCATGACAAGCCAATGAATCCTCTGGAATCTTTGAGTGAGATGAGACAGAATGTGCCTGTCCCTTCATATCCTCCCTGCATCAGCATCAGCATCAATAGATTCAACGAAATCGCCTTGAACATCTTCAACAATAATCCAAACACTGCTACGACCATGCAAGCTGAGAAGGAAGTAATCAAGTAACAAGGATAACAGGGAATAAGTCAGCAAGATGAACCCATTCATCAGGAATTTTCAGCTGAATTATGCTATTTGAGAAACGAATCATCTAATCAGAAAATCATGAAGAATGAGCCTCTCGAGAAGGAGAAAAAAAACAGGACTATTGAAATTTCATCGAGCTCAGAATCTCATCACAACGACACTCCAGTCTTCAATGTCAGTACTGAGAACAGATAGGTTCAGACATCTAGGGTTGTTGAGCTTGACAGTTCAGACTAAATTTCCAAAGAACCTCTCAGATAGACCTATGATAGGATCTACAAAGCGAGTGACACTTATTTGTCTATCACCAACTATGAACCTTGCGATCACAAATACTTCGAGGAGATAATTAAGCCTCACGTTTGTCTCAGAATAAGTGCCTACCCTCAGACTGAAATTGGACAAATGTTATTCAAAGATGGTCTTTTCTTGACTGCTCTTGCCAAATTTACCATTCATTCTAATGCGTCACCATTTCTGGCAAATTATATATTCGAATACTTGCAATCAACATCTCAAATCTAGCGCAATCAGTTTATTTTTCAAAAAGCATATGAGCAGGCAAGGGATGATTTCGAAAAGCATCTTGAAGAGAAGTACATGCAAAAATATTCTAAAATCAGACAATAGCATGAAGAGGTTGAATAAAATTTACGTCCTGCAGCCAGAAGAACTCTTCAGGAAATTTAAAATCCTGAACCAAAAGAAATTTCACAAAGAAAGGCAAGAGAAACGAAAATTTAAAATCTTAGCTTGAGATCCAATTTTTTCAGCTTGTCAGAACAAATCTCAAAACCACCTGAAAAATAATCTAAACATCTTCAAGAGCATCCCTCATACCTCATTCCTGTTGTAGAAAAAGAAAAGTCGGCATCGGCCAACACATCAGCAGACAGTAGTGAAGTCAGATAGGCAAAAAAAAATATCTCAGCTGACTCTATTCATAATGACCACCATCATAAGAAAGACAAGTACAAAAAGGATAAGCTCACTGAAAAAGATCATATCGGCTCTACTGAAAAAACATCATACAAATTTGATGTGGTTGATACTGGCAAGATCCATTCTAAAGTAAAAGAGGAACACACCGACTCGATCAAGAAGGAAACTGCAGAAAACCCTTCAAAGACATCATTGAGAGAATCTACATCATCTGAACGTGGACAAGGAGATCAAAGATTCAGAGAGTTGTACTAAAAATATTTGAATCATAGAAAAAGCAGTTAAAATCCTGAAACAAAACCGATTTCAAAAGACAAAAGTGAACCTTTGTCAGGGATCCTTAAAAGCAAGGAGCGTTCTCTCGAAAAAGGGGGCAGTGGTGATGCTGAGGGAAAGAAGAAGAAAAATGTTCAGTTTGTGGAATAACCTGTCATGCAACAAAGTCAAGAGAGCGAGTAAGAGCAATACCGACTAAAAAAAGGTGGCAAAAAAACAAAAGGACATGCTGATAGTTTAGAGCATGATCGACCCCGCAGGAAGAAAGACACCAGTCGCAAACACAAAAAATGATTTCCCTTTGCATACTTAAGCTATATATCTTATTTTTAATTGACTATAATAATAGCTTGATGCTGCTCAGACAATTCAATTACCTCTTCTCGAACGCCACCGTACATTATTAGCAAAGTAGAAATTCAAGGTTGTCTTCTTGAGGCACGGAGAAAGTCTCTGGAATAAGGAGAACAGATTCACTGGATGGACTGATGTCAGACTGTCCTCAGGAGGTAGGATCTTTACTAGGTAGGCATCCAAGAGGCTATCAACGCTGGAAAAAGTCTCAGACAAAATGGTTTCGAATTCGATATTTGCTACACTTCAGTTCTCACCAGAGCAATCCAGACTTTCAACTATGCAGCTGATGAGATCGATTGCCACTACATTCCTGTCATCAAAGATTGGAGACTCAACGAAAGACACTATGGAGCTCTTCAAGGTCTAAATAAACTTGAAACCGTAGAAAAGCATGGTAAAGATCAAGTCCAGATCTGGAGAAGAAGTTACGATATTCCTCCTCCCGAGCTTGATGAAAATGATGAAAGACATCCTTCCAAAGATGCCAGATACAGCCATATTGATCCCAAACTGTTGCCAAGGACAGAGGTAGTAATGTAATTACTTAGAGTCTCAAGTTGACCCTTGACAGAGTACTTCCATACTGGAATGACACTATCGTTCCAACTATCAAGTCAGGCAAACGAGTGATTGTGGTAGCTCATGGAAACAGTCTACGAGCAATTGTGAAAATGCTGAGCAACGTGTCAGATAGTGACATCACATAGCTAAACATTCCAACCTCCATTCCTTTGATTTATGAGTTCGATGAGGATTTCAAAGTGCTCAGTCACAAGTACTTGGCTGATCCCGAATAACTGGAGCAGATGATAAACAAGGTCAAGAAGCAGACCGGAGGGGGCAGTAAAGATTGATGCTAGCTTATTGATACATAAATATGAACAATGCAGTAAATATGGATAATATCACTCTCTTTGAACATTATCTTCTTCTTCGATTACCTTCAAAAAGCGATCGCTGAAGCCATTGAATTACTATATTATCTTTTTGTATTTTCCACGAAGATACTCAAGTTAGCGAATTAGCTCTTCCCTTTAGCTCGATGCCAAACTTATGTTGAACTTTTTGTATGAGCGACTATTTCCCATATCTCTCCGGCGCTTTTGGCAGCCAAAATCTTGGTCACCTCTGTCATGTAAAAACTTGTTCAAGTTGGCTGAAACAACTGATTTATGGTCCTCTATATGCTCAGAGGACCCAGGCTTTCTATGATATTTGTTATTGCCAAAAGAATCGCCCTTTTTTCCTCCTTTTTACATCGAAAAAGATTTTCTTTTGGGTTTTCTTGAAATAGATCGACCTCCAATTTTGCTCTTCTGACTGTCATTAGTATCAATTCGTGATGATTTCTATGAAAATAGAGGTGCATTTACTCTCTCGTAAGCTTACAGTATACGATGAAAGCCTGAAGCCATATTTTTCTTTTTCTTGATCCTGATAATTTTTACTAATCTCAGTAATTTTTATTTACAGCATACGAGCACTCTCTGAGTTAAGACTTATTTGTCTTGTCTCAAGAGGTCTCCTTTTTGCCATCCCAATGGGACTGTCTCCCCAACTATTCCATCTTCTTGTAAAAGCTTTCTATTGTCCAGTTGCTGTTTTTTATATTCCTACTTTCGTGCTATCAGATCAGTATAGTCAGGCCGGCAGTGCTTAATTTTAAGAAAAGCCATCATTTTGAGTCTTTTGTATCGTTGTTAGCATTTATAGGTTGATTTGGTCAATCTGAGGGTGAGCTAATAGAAGGTGGAGTTGAACTGTGCCAGCATTAAAACTGCCTGGAGGTGCGTATAGTTCTATTGAAGATGTGGTTATCTAAATGAGAGAGCAATACACTATAGGCGAACTATTCTTTTCGAGTGGCTACGTTTTAGAAATTTCGTTCTTCTTCCTATTCAGTCTACTCATGAATCAATTATAAACCAGCTTGCACTATTAACAAACAAACTGATTGATCCTCTCGTTTCTGCTTCAATAAAGGATATATTTTCTTCAAGGAATTCATTATTATTTTCTATAAATGAAGGTTGGAAAGAAGTTGACTCTCAGCTCTCCTTATCACTCCCTTAACAATACTCTTTGGCAAGCTAAAACAGTCAATAAAGAGCAAGACCGCTAAAACATTCGGCTTCGTACAAAGTTCTATCATATGGCCAATCATAAACAACAGCAATCTTCACCGAATCATGGCTAAGAATAGCTTGAGCAGAGATATAGAGTACTAACGCAAAAAAACAAGTAACAGACCAGATGGATCAAAGATACCATTGCGGAGATATAATAGCGTCATTATTAGTCACTGGCGGAGAACGTCAAGAAGCTATAAAATAGAGTCTACGAAACTACTCAGAAAACTCTCAAGTTAGAAAAACAAATCCAGAAAAATTATCTGAAATCGAAGGAAAAATAAAACCAAACCATGAAGCCTGTGCCTGAGGAAGAGGTGGACCCTGTCCAATAGCTAGAATAAGACCACGAGAAGTTACTTTCTCTATTCGAATAGAAAAAGTAATAGGCTTCACAACTCTCCCGTCGAAGTAAAAATCTCAACCAGTAAATTATGCAATTACTTAATATAAAAAATGCCCTGAGAGGGCATGCTAGGAAAGGCAACAGTAGTTCTAAATGTTCGGTCTTGAAGACAACAGTATGATGAAGTGAATATTTTCATTAATGCAGACATCAGTAGCAATTAACCTTTACTCACCTTCTGGCTGTTTTTTGACTGTGCTTCTTGCCACTACCTTGGTGCTGATGCTTTTCTAGGTTGGCCAAGATTTATTCCTTCTATTTGATTTGTCGGCTGTAGTACTCGGCTTCCTTATTGGAGACCTTTATTTTGAACTTGTAGTTATCAAGCTCTTTCTGCTGACGCTCGATTTCAACGCATAGTTACATATATTACTTCTCGAGCCGATTCTTTTCCATTGTGACTTACTGGCTCAGTGATTATTCGGGCTAGGGTTAGTCCAGAATATTGTTGGGTTGTGTGTAGCTCCCCAGGCGATTTATGAGATCTTCACACTACTCTGCCAGCATCTCGACTTCTACCTCTTCATCAGCTTCCTAGTTATAATCCACCTCGTCTTATTATTCACCTTTGAACTGTGAAATTTTGACTTCCTCCATTAATATTATAAGAACGACCTTTTCTAATCTGGTGGGTGCTAGATTAATTTTGTAACTGCATGGACTGGAAAAATAAGCCCAACCAAATTTTCAACAAAGTCAAGCAGCAAATGTATGGCAAGGGAATATAAACTTTCTACTTCTTCGACCAGCACATCCAAGCTTTCGACCCTCAAGATACCAGATCATTGCCTTCCCATTTCTTCAATCTTCTCCTCAACAGGGCAGGAGTGTTCCTCACCATTCAGGAAATCAGAACCATTAAAGATCTTTATGCTAAACAAGCAGGTACTCTTTATAAGATTCAGGACAAGATCTCATCTTGTATCGAGATTTTCTGCAAGACGTTAAATACTCGATGACCGAAAAAATAGCAGGACTGATTGGCCAGGCTTTCTCCTGCCTCGATCGAAACAATGAAGGAGCAGTCAGCCTGTAAACTATCATCAACTGCTATAACTAAAGTCAGCATCCTCACTGCCTAACCAGGCGCAAAGCTCCATAGGATGTCAAAAATGAATTTATCAGTGCCATCAGACGTAAAGCTGGCAGCAATGGTCGAGTCACAAAAGAAGCTTTTGTTGATTACTACGCTGAGCTGAACTTCTGTGTACCTGCCGAGAGAGAAAGCGTATAATTTTGTTCATTTAGTTTTTCGAGCAGTTGATCATCAACACTTGGAACTTGAAAAATCCACAAGATTACGTTTCTGAGAAGAGAATCAGAGAGTTGGAGCATACTCTCTACGAAAAGATTAGGCTCAAGAGTGATGGTAAAACCAACTAGTGGAAAGCTGGTAGAAAGGCTCTCGCTTACTTTGATTTAGAAGATCAGAAGAAGTGTGGCTATGAGCAATTCAAGATGGGGTTAGACAAATTTGGTTGCAACTTCAAGGAGCATGAAATGAGAGCTCTCTTTTAGAAATATGCCGATGAGGGATATCTAGACTACTAGACCTTTTCAAAGTTCATCATGGACCTGGACATCAATGGAATGGTGACACAGCCGAACCTTCTTCAGACCAAGATGGGAACCAACCACTTCAAGGTGACCCACTGATCCTGTCCCTTCAATTTCTAATATTTTCATAAATTAATATATTAGGATCATCTTTTTCTCCTGATCAATCTCAGCGTATCAAAAGACAATTAATCACAATTTTGCCGGTACTTCTTCCAAACTGTCTTCCGGCCTGTGTTCTACCCATAGCTGTAACAATCCATAACAATCTCATCTAGTTCACCTTCAAAAGGCTATTTGTTCTCATAACGATGTGGTGAGTATTGTCTTTGTAGCTATTAGAGTTTTGATCTTTTGAATTCAGCTTGATCTTCTTAGCAGGGAATATACATCTGGTGACTCCTGTCTCCAGCTCCAATTTTTCGGAGGACGGTCATCATCTTGACCATGGGCAATTTGTCCCAAGCACCAGCTTCAGGATTATTATCATCGGCGCTACGATTCAGAGACGAAGCTCTGTTGCGTTTTGTTTTGCTGATGTAGGGCAGCGAAGAGCCATCTTTGGTTTTAGACATTTTAAAATAAAATTATACAAGTGAACATTGTTTCTCTCCAGACACTGCTCATTTCCTCTTGTCAGCTTCCACTAAATAGTGTATAAATGCTTCCTTGACGGCTTTCAAAGGCATTGGCTTCTCTCTGACGGCTCCCAAAAAATCAGTTTTCACTTTTTTGGTCTGAAGGGCAGTCCAGTTATGAGTGAGCTTGATATTACCCAAACAAGCTTAGCCACATGCTTCTTGGCAAATTTTATCGACCTGATACAGATAATCCTCGGATAACTTCTCTTAGCTCTTGGTTGAGACTGGATCTTTTGATTTTTTTGTTTCAAACAGCAAAGTAGATGCTATTTATTCGCAAGGAGTTGGCTCATCTTCTCTTCTTTCAAAAAGAGGGACATCCCATCGATCTACATCAAGGAAAAGTTACTTTTAAGCTGAGGAGCCTCCATCCTTTTGGTGAGGTCTTCTGCTAGTTCCTTGCTGAAATTATTGTCTTTAGCCAAACTGTTAAACTATGCTGCCCTCTCGGGAGAAGTATTGCAGAAAAGCATGCAATATGTAGTCTTTTGCTCTCGGGCAATGCAATGCATTTGGTATCTGAACCCCTTGATATAGTTCAGAGAATCAGCAATGACTATTGTATTTCCAAGAAGGTTTTTTTCGACCTCAAATTTGATTCTGCCTCTCGTGATCTTTTCCTCTGTCGGACCTTCATAGATCATGGCGTACCCTTGTATCCTTCATTCTTATCAATACCTAGATTTTACTCATTGACAACTATGACTTTGCAGTTATGTTTTTAGGTCAAGTACTGAGCGAGTTCGTTAGCTCTTTTAGTCTTTCCGCTTCCGGGAATGCCACAAACAACAACTAGGGGCATGTAAAAGAATATATAATTAAGTCATAAAAATAGCGAATCATTCTTCTGTAATCAGATCCTCCATGAAAGTCATCAGTTCAATGTCCCCAGTTTAGAAAGCTTTCTGGATGATGTCAGCTACTTTGAGCTTCTCCTTTTATAAAAGATTACGGTAGTACCTTACATGCTGCTTTAGCTTGATCATATCGTCTTCAGCCGTCTCTAGCTTTTCCATATATGATCTATTCTCTGATTATAGTTGACTAATCTTCATGTTGGCTACTTCAAGCTGAGTCTGCATTGCTTCAAGTTTTCTGATCATCTTTCTGTCCTACTTTTGGTTGCTTTCTCTTTTCTTCTGCTCAGCCAGGACCTCGTTGACAGTTCTTTGATCTTTGAGCTCGCGTTTGGCTATGATCAGTTCCTTTTATTTTTGCTTCAACAGCCTTTCAGCTTCAAATAGTTTCAACCCGAACGATTACTACTTTTAGTCCTTGGGATTGACTGGTGCATACATGGGTCTCTTCATGATGACAGTATCGTTATCTTCTGATTGAAACTATTGGAGATCAATTGATTTTTGTCTCTATGTGGTCTCGTTTTCTAAATTGATGGCTTCCTCCTTTTCTTCTATTTTCTTGAATCTATCCTTGGTTCGATCCATACTGCCAAAGTAATTTTTTGATTTGGGATTCAAGGATAACAAGTTAGAATACCTCAGTCCTTAGCTTTTTATTTATTTCTGAGAAGGGGAGCTCAGCTAAGTGTCACGACTGTTCTTTCTTGGCTTGTTGTCTGGACGTTATGTCTGCTGCTGTGTGATGGTATTCGTAAACTCCGCACTACATATATTTATGTTTACTTCTCATCAAAATTTCGAGTGATCGTCACATCGAACTTTATGATGCAGACTTTATCTTTGCCACCTTCAAGCTCGACCTCAAGTGCGAATTTTTAAGTAGAGTCTTATTTTGCGTACTGAGCAATATCCAGCTAGACATCCCCTAGGTCTGTTACCTCTTCCATGATGTCATTGTATATTTTGCCCTGGATGGTCATCTGAGTCAATGGATGATGTTACTAGTTTTTCGTTGAATTTTTCAGTGTCTTTATCGTAGTAGAGAGTCATGGGTATATCTTGAGGCTTGTGGTCGCAGTGAATTCTCCCTTTTTTGTTGATGGTTGCGACAAAATTTAACTTGTGGTTGCCTCTACCTGTATCTCTCCAGATGTACCTCTTCATGGTGAATTTGAACTGATGCTCTCCTTCGAGTTCTTTGACGTGGGAGTACTTCAGTTTATGCAGCGACATGGTGAGAGTATACGACCATTTTTCTTTCCCTATGCGAAACAAAAACATCTAATTATTTACTATTTGAAATGGTAGTACAGTGACCAAATGGAATGCGAATATTAATAATTTGGTAAATTGGAAGTGCTAGATATGGTTCAATAGAAAACAGGAGTTGCTTTTATAATTTAAAGAATATGTAGTAACAAAAAAATTCCTCCCCTAAACTCAACAAAAAAAGTAACATGAGCTCTCCCAACCTCAAAGCAGAAAAGCATTATCTCCCTTCTCGCTATGGCCTTGACGCTGTCAAGAAAGATACCAACATGCTTACCCTACTCAACTGTACATGTCTTAACACTCAGCCATCGAACTCAACACAAGGGAGGAACCGAAATTGAAACTGTCTTCACCGCTCAAACCTCTCACTAAGTCAGGGTCACGACCTGATAAGATAACCAAGAAGGAAGCTTCGGAATTCAAGCCAAAGCCAATGAAACGAGAAGAAAGCGATATGCAAAACTTCAAACAGATCTTTCTGGACCCTCGCCAGAACGTCCTGTCTCTAATACAATAAAAAGGCAAGAGCGAGCAAATAGTGATGGCAAAGCAAGTCTGCAAAGACTATGAAAGGCTGTTGCAGTTCTAAAAAGGTCCTCAAACAAACTCACCTTTTAAATAAAAAGAAGAGCCTCTTCAAGAACAAGACATCAAACAACATTTCCAATAAGCAATCGAACTTCTTCAAAGACCTCAGATCGATAAGAGTCAATAAAGTTTCTACTAGGAACAAATTAGAGTTGAGCCACCTGAAGCTCCCAACAGTTCGATTGCTTCCACCATCAGTCCTGGCACAGGATATGCTCCTTCAGTTCCTTTGCTGCCCAGCAAGAAGGGTACGCTCACTTAGCTCCTAATGAGAGCGAAGGCAGGCATGAGCACTGAAGACATTCAGAAAGAAGCTCATATTGCCTTTTACTTAGGTATGGCCTATGAAGAAAACAGAAAATACCACAAGGCAGTCAGGTTCTACAAACGATTTCTTGGATTTTCGAAAGCTATGGAAGACAAGATCGGCATGGCTCTCGGTGCTAATCGAGTAGCAGTGAATCTCTTTTATGATCATCAGTACTCCAAAAGTATTTCCTTCCATCATGAAAACTTGAAACTTTCAGATAACGAAAATTGCTTTGCTGCATACTACAACTTAGGGGTATGCCACAGAGCATTAAAGCAGCACGAGCAAGCAGTAAGCTGTCTCGATACTGCTTTGTAGTGGTCTCGTCAAAGAGGTTAGGCTGAGAGTGAGTGTATTACATTGGGTCAGCTGGCAGTGACGTACAAAGCGATGGAACTACATCAAAAATCAATGGAGTACTTTGAAAAATCAGCTGATGTTTGCCGTAGATTAAGAAAAATACCTCTCTTGGCCGAAAACCTTGAGCAAATGTTGTTGATAATGAGTCATTACAATCTATCAGCGCCAGAAAGATTACTTGAAGTCGCAAACGAAGCATATGAGGTAGATATTATTGTATTCAGTGCGCGAAAGCCATGGAAAACAAGCACTCGCAAGAACAGCAAGCCTGCAACATTGGAGTCATCAAAGGTCTTTAGGATTTCAGGCAGAGAGTCGAAGCTGAGGATATTGCGCCATAATTTGAGGAGTTTTAAATTGAGCAAGAAGAACAGAATGAGAAGGAGTTAAATAGCGATCGATAGGCTGGTATTGTAGACTACGACGAGATAAAGGAGGTCTGATTATATTCTTTTGACACTTTATTGGTCCAATTAAAATTACTACTAAAATATAATAATAACGAATATGTACACACGGACCAGCACAAGGCAAACCTTAACTCCTTCCAAAATAGATAAATACAATCAGTACACTCCTCGCAAACGCTACGTCAAGGAGCAATAATAATTCAATCAATACCAAAGCCTCACATTTGGTGATGTATCTCCCCACGGTCCAAATGAAGAGAGCTATCTTCCTAGAAGCAGATATTTAGGCTCATCAAGGAGATAAGTCTGCAGACAAAGCGAGGAACCCGTCATTCCTCTCTATAAATCTAGATAGATCAGCAGACAGGATGTTTTTACTCCTTAGGAATTGCCTGAATTACTAGAAGACATCACATATGTGACCAACTCTCGACCATCTTTTCGGCAGAAAAGACTCAAGAAAAATGCTGGTGAGAAGTAGCTTTTCAGAAGAGCAATTTATGATGAAAACAATGATGGCAGTAACATAAGAGCAAAAACTCATAAATATATGGAGGAGGAGCCTTTGACACCTCGAAAAATCACAAAACTATAAGAAAAGGACAACAATATAACTGAGAAAATGTCAGCCCTTCAACATAAGATAGCCCGTCTCGAACGAATGAAACCCAAAAGGTCAGCTACTCCCACCAATAAACGGCAATAAAACGAATCCTGTTCGAGCTACGATCATTCAAGAATTATATTTGAGGAAGAGGAAACCAAACCAGAAGCAACAAGTCAAGTGACAGCTATATCAGAAAGATAGTCATAAATACTGAGTGGTGTCAGCTTAGGAAGATTGGTGGAGGAGTAGGAAGGGGAGGGCTAGATTGAGATGATTCAGGACTTGAGCTACAAGATCAGCTGTAAGTTGAAGTCGATTATTCGCAATTTTGGCTGATTTGATATTAATTTTAATACAGATAAAACAACAACTAACTATGAAAGATTTCTAAAAGGAGTATCTCGGACCATAGTAATTGCCCAAAAATACCGATCCCTATCTGTTTATGACACCTTAAGTCCAGGAGTAAATGCGGCTCATGCAAAGCTAATCTGCCTCAAGCGTTGGAACAGGACATATCTTGGCTATGCTTATCACAGCTCCTCTCACCACCATCACAGCTAGCATGCAATTGTCGGTCAAACCTCACAAGAACATTTATGAATAACCCCTCTCGAAGTCGACGCAACTCATCAAGACAAATAATGCTCTAACTCTTCAAGAGAAGCGAAAAATTTAGCTGATGCTGAGATCTGGTGGTGACAGAAGGCCGTTCACAGCACCTGTTTACGAGGGATATCAAGCCGCCATTCGAGGGCTAGCAAAGCAAGGATGGAAAGCCTTTTTCAAAGGACTTGGATGGAGAAGCGTTCATCAATTGGGAGCCGTTTATGCTTTCTTTCAGATAGGACTTTTTGATACCAGCAATGAAAAAGGCAACTAAGCTGCAGATTTTAGTAAAAACTTAGGAACCTTATGGGCAGTACAGTTAATATCAACAATGTCCCTGAATACTTTCCACATTGCATAGAATCGATACATCCTTCAGAACAACATCTCCGAATTCAAAGGTACTCTTCAAACTAGCCAGTGTTTAGAAATGGACCAAAAATGCTCCGAAAAATATTGTCTCGACGCGAAATCAATATAGGTGTCTACTACCACTTCTTGAATACTACCCTAGAAACAATATTCCGATTTCCAGTCTATCTTGGAATGGCTTCAGGGAACATCAATCCTATTGCACTCGGAGCTCTCTACCTGACGGAAATTATCGCTTATCCTTTTAACACTGCCTTTAGAAGATTGACCTGCCAGCATACGACCATTCCAGGCATGATTCCTTTGAGGTATCGAGGATTGAGACATGCCTTGATGCTGATCGCTAGCTAGTAGGGGCTTTTGGGTCTGTACAAAGGATTTGGACTGCATCATCTGACGATTGCCCTCAGAGTAGCATCGATTGGCTATCTTATGCCAATGTTTCAAAGAATGTAAATGGCTGAATGAATTGTGTTTATTATATTTCAGATCATTAAATGTAAGAGCACCCCTCTTTTAATAATTCCCTTATGCGATCTACCTGAGAATAGGAGCCTGTCTCCACTCGATGCTTCCATCTCTTTAAACTGCTCTGTGCCTGGCCCATACCCTTCAGCCATTTCCATAATTCTCGTAATGAACTTGACTGCTGTCCTTTGATTTTCAAATACATCGAGCGAATGCTTTCAATGAGTTCTTCACTTTTCTTCGCTTCTCTATCGACAGGTAAATTCTAGGTTTGCCGATTTTAACAGTTTAATATGGTGCTTTCCGACTAGTCTTCAATTCTGATCTTTGATGTTCCCGAAAGTTGCTTGTGATCGTGGGTAGTCACCCTTCCAACAAGCTTTCCTATCGACCTTCTGCTTTGAGGGTAGGGGGCTATATGTCCAACAGACTTTCTCTACTCTCGAGACTGCTCCGACCTTCTTCTCTAGCTTACCCTTCTCTATTATTGAGCTCTTTATATTTATTCATGCCTCTTCATTTCTTATTGGAGCCGAGCTTTAACAACTACAAGCTAATTTTAGAGTATTTTATTTTTGGTGAGTACAACTTGTATTTCTCCTGTCATCTCAGCCACAACTTTCTCGAAATATTTGAGGTCAGCCTGATTTGCTTATCTTAGCTGAACAATGGTTCCTTCTCTTCGGTTTAGTTCAAATTTCAATGATTCATTCAGCTGATTCGCTTGATTGAGATCATATCTGAGCTGTTCATTTTAGGCCCTGAGTTATAAATTGAATTTTTATTCTTCCCTCTCGACATGCTCATTGTATGGAGAGAACTCTTACTGAGTCAGTTATCGCTTGGGGTTGAATGTGCTGCATGAGGGAGAGTAGCGGTTCATAAAAGCTGATTTTTTGTGGGAAGAAAGATAAGGGGAATGTCTGTGATGTGATGGAGGCGATCTTCTGTTTGAGCGACCATGACTTGAAATTGAATCTCTATAAAGTTTGCGCAAGTTAGGACTTTCATGTCGGCTGAGGTCAGCCAAATATCTGTATTTGGCTTCAACTGGTGGTCTTTAGGGTCTTTCGTTGAGGATCTATTAACTCATGTCGTTATTATAGTCGTTTAACAAATATTATATCAATCAATTTCAAGATACTGATTGCTTAACGCATTCTTCTTTCTTTTATATTTCTTCTATCTCCATCTTGGCCTCTAGTTTGGTCTCTATTTTCATCTTTTGCCTATTCGTTAATGTTTTAGTTGAAACAGACACTTCTTCTGCAGTCATATTTTCTTTGGGGCAGTATACCTTGAAATTCACCCAGTCGAAATACCAACCACTGTTGCTGGCACAGCGATAGTGGGACATTATTCGGCAGCCTGATGCATGGCAATAAAAGGATGCTCCTTTGTTCTTGCACATCCTACATGTCATTGTCTGGGAATCCTTTAAGGCTTAATTTACTCCACATAAGTGCAGTTCCTCGTCCAGAAAGACATGGCTATACCATAGCAGACAGAGTAAGTGAGCATATTTTTTGCCTGCAAACGGGCCATAAAAAGGACCCGACTCTCTGCTGACCTTTTCATCTCTGTTGGTATGTTGGCAAAAATGACACCTGACAATAGAATTTCCTTTGTAAGGCTAATCGATAGGCATATTTGCAGCGATAGCAGCTGTAATAGCATCATCCTCAGCCGATTAAATTTATCCATCTTCATTGAACTCGACTGGGATATATTTTTATCTTATTCTCCTTTGCCTCAGCTCTCCTGTCTTTAGCACTCTGATTTCGATTTGATTTATTTATCTTTCCATCATTGAAGCTACAATGATGTTCCAGTTTTTAGGGCTAAAAATAGGAATTTCTCTTCCTTTTTCCTTGCCATAAAAATTCATAACGACCAGCCGAATATTTTTCATTCCCGAAGTCACGTAGTGAAAGCCTTGGAGTACTCTCTTGCACACCTGATCATAATCAAGTAAGATTCCATATTCATTCTTTTCATTGAACTGGATGACCAAGTCGTCAATATTTTCGAGATGGGCTCTGATAGATAACTGTTGATGTGTTTATATGGATGTTTGGCTTTGTTCCATGCGCCAAAATATTAATCAAATGAGAAAATAGTAATTAAAATCAATAGGGTCCGTAATAGCCAAAAGGCATCACGTACGGCATCATCTCCATTTGCCTGTGGTGCCATGGGGGGAGGTATTTGCATAGGTTGTTCTCCAAATGCAACAAGGGAGCAATGGGCTGTGCTGGCTGTGTAATTGGAATCATAATATTGTCTTCCATTGCTTCAGCTTTGACCTCAACCTCAATTTCCTTGGAAGAATAATCTTTGACATCTGTGTCTTATTTCTTTAAGAAAGACTCATGGCTTGGAAGGCTAGGCTTCTCATGTGATTCCTGATGTTTTTCAACCTCATCCAAGTATTATTCGTTGTATTATTCAACGAACTCTTCCTTGACAGCCACAGTTTCTTTGATTTCATATTGCTGTTCCCTGGCAAGCCTATCCTTTTCTTCTTTCTTCTGTTTTCTCTTCTCAATGTTGGCAATTTGTTTTTTGAGCTGACGGATCATCTTCTGGATCATGCTTTCTTCTCTTTCCTTCTTGCTGGCTTTCATTTTGGTCATGAGAGAGTTGAACCTGTTTTTGATCATATGTTCAGTTCTGGTATCCTTGAGAATGGCTACAAGTTTGCACCATTTTTTTCCAAACTCAGCAACATATTAAAAGATAGCTAAGTCTTATTCAGCAGTCCAGTTTCCGTGTTTTTTCTTGTCGTCAAGATGGTTGAGCCATCTTTCTCTGCAGTGCTTGGGGCTCTTGAACAATTGGAAGTTTGATTGATAGAAATAATAACGAGCAACCTCGTTCCATTTTCCTTATCCTGTGGCAGCAACGGCTTCAGATAGAAGGGCATCCTCTTCAGTAGTCCAGCTGATCTTTCCAGTTGGCTTGATGAGGTTCAGATATTGGAAGTGCAGGAATCTAGGATGTCTTCCAAAAAAGACAGTCGAAAGGAGGGGCCAAGTTTCTGAGTTCTATGTTAAATGGGGTCTTACGATGGATTTTCCTTCCAATTCAAGGAAATAAGTGTAGAAGATGATGAACCAGATAAACAATTTCTTTTAGTTGTCAGTCCATATATCGGAGTGCATCGATTCAATGTTAACATAATGATTTCTAGGTAAAAGGGGTCTTACTTGAGTTCAACGCTCTCATAGAGGTTTTAGATCATTGAAATTTCCATCCACTCAGTCTTACCTGGTATAACAAAGTAACGGGTTATTTCTTTCCTCAAAATTTCTTTGAAAGTGTCGAGGTCTTCAACTTTGGCGACCAGTTTGAAGAATATTTGCTTTCCTGAACTCATTTTAATATTATCTAAAGGTCTAGTTTCCTTTGAGATTTTAAGTTGCTGAGCTTTAATAAATATTCAAGACTTAATTTTCACCAAAGAAACCAACTATTGGCCCTCCATTGAAAAGGACTCAACTAATTCCCTAAAACCGGCTTTCAGGACCTTGCCCTCCCTCCGTTCCCAGAATTTTATCTTGGTCTGATGCCTATGACGACCTACTCCGGTTACTGATGATAAGTTAGTGATATTATTGAATTGTTACAGGCGAAAGGCAGGATTTCATAATATTAAGGTGGGAATTATTGTTTTCAGACTTAGAGTGTTGATTGGAAAAAATTTCAGAGAAGTTGAGATTTATTAGAAGTTAACTCTCCTACTGACCTTGATTTTTCAATGTTATATATAGTCAAAAGGGAAAATACGTCAACTATGATATTTTCAAAAAATCATTTGAGGGCTCACACAAGATCATAGAATGTCTTCTACTCATCGCTGCTCTTAAATAATCGAAAAATATCAAAAAAAAAAAATCCTCGCATTGACAACACCAGTCATCATATGCAATGTCGGCATGTTTCAATAATAGAGAGTTGAGGCTTGACTATTAAGATATACATCATCATTGAGCGTTCACAAACCTGACCTCAGAAAAAGCACCAATTAAACTACTTAAGGCAAGGTTTTATTGACAACCAAGGCTCAATCGGTATTCGACATCGCCCAAGCGACCGACCAAGAAGGCTTGCTGCTCATGAGGCATCCTGCTCTCAAGAACTTTGAGATAAATACTTTTCAAAATGGTCTCAAGAGCGATACCACCTTCTTTCAGCAAAGAACTTACCATCAGGTAAGCCTCAGCGATATTTTCATTAAGAAGAATATCGAGGACTTTATCAATGAAGTCAGGGCTTGGACTGCCTGTGAAATCATACACGGTCTTGGCAGATATCTCTACAACATTCTCCATCATAGAAAGAGACTTGATAAGGCAACAAGTACCTGAAGCATGTTTACTACTCTTCTCATATCTCCGGCACATAGCTTGAAGACAGCTTCTGTGCCATCAGGAGTCAGGTGTAGGCCTTCCTGGCCACATATATCTTCTATTCTGAGCTTGGCATCAATGAAAGGAATTTGTTTGAATTTGAAGCGCGTGGATCGAGACTGGAGAGCAGGAATGATTTTGGATACATAGTTGGAGATGAGACAAAATCTGGCATTCGAATGATATTTTTCAATGACTGAATAAGTGTGATTGTACTTCTTCTGAGGGCAAATTGAGCTGGGTTAGTCATCATGTCAGCTTCATCGAGAATAACGAGCTTCATGTTGCGGTTGCTACATCAAAAAAGATATACGATGATAGGGCTTTAGTGTCAGCAAATTTTTTGATTTATTCTCGAACAACAGCGATACCCCTTTCATCACTAGCATTCAATTCCATCACCATGCTCTTGAAATCTTTGCCAAACATTTCACGAGCTACTGCCACAATCGTTGAAGTCTTGCCTGTACCCGGTGGTCCATAGAAGAGCAAGTTAGGAAGACTGCCGTCTGCGATAAATGTCTTGACTATTTAACACAATTGGTACGTGTTTCCAAAATTGACTGATGAGAAATGAGTTGACCGAGATGAGAAGGTCTGTATTTTTCGACCCAGGGCATGTTGGCTGCATTACGAGCTTTTTAGTGTTGCCTATCTTCGATATCCATGCTGTCCCGCCAAATATATATAGGCTCACATCCATCTCTTCATATTTCTAAATAACAAAC
>Ga0100381_1001372_pt1 | contig 23151 bp, 17 predicted proteins | sample CryGeymeta201505_FD_80416 | JGI IMG/M metagenome (GOLD analysis project Ga0100381, IMG submission 80416) | Groundwater microbial communities from Crystal Geyser aquifers in Utah, USA - Crystal Geyser metaG 2015-05 | ecosystem: Environmental > Aquatic > Deep subsurface > Groundwater | place: USA...
ATGTCATTTCGACCGAAGGGAGAAATCTCATGTTCTTAAGAGATTTCTCAGTCTCCCAAAGGGATGCCTTTGGCAGAAGACTCCTTCGAAATGACAGAGAAGCTATTTTGCAGAAACTCTATTTTTATCAAAGGCAAGTTAATTATAATTTGGAAAAAATATTACTGCTTAAAAACAAAACAGAGAAATGTCATCTCTTTATTGAAAACAACCATCTATTTTTGTTCCGCAGTTGCAGCATTTCCCATGTTCCAACTTATTACTAAGTACAGATTGCCAATCTCTTTTTATTAGCGCTGTTTTACAATCGGGGCAATAGGTAGTTTGTCCTTCTCTATCGTGAACATTTCCTACATAACAATATTTTATTCCTTCGGAAAAGGCTGTCGCGCGAGCTGTGTTTAAAGTAGAACCGGGTGTTGGAATCAAATCTGTCATTTTAAAATCCGGATGAAAAGCAGTGAAGTGAAGAGGAATATTGTCTCCCAAATTTTCAACTATCCAGTTGCATTCAGCTTTAATTTCATTTGGCGAATCGTTTTCTCCGGGTATTAAAAGAGTTGTTATTTCAAACCAGACGTCTGTCTCATTCTTAAGCCAGATTAGTGTATCGAGAACCGATTTCAAACTGGAAAATGTCAACTTCTTGTAAAATCTTTCTGTGAAGGCTTTAAGGTCTACATTTGCTGCATCAATATATTTGTAAACATCTTTTCTTGCTTTTTTATCGATGTAGCCAGCTGTAACCATTACCGATTTAATTCCTTCGCTTCTTCCAATTTTTGAAATATCAATAACGTATTCTCCAAAAATTGTCGGGTCGTTATAAGTGTATGCTATCGAAGGTGTGTTGTACTTTTTTGCAAGTTCGACAACTTCTTCCGGTGTAACGGAAAGTGCGTTAAGGTCGTCAAGTTTTGCTTTACTCATTGACCAGTTCTGGCAAAACTTGCATCCTAAGTTGCAGCCTGCGGTTCCAAAACTTAAAATGTTTGTGCCGGGTAAAAAATGGCTTAACGGTTTTTTTTCAATCGGGTCAATTGCAAAACCGGTGGGGCGTCCATATCCGGTGCTGTAAAGTTTGCCGTCAATGTTCTGCCGGATGAAGCAGAAACCAATTTGTCCATCACCAATTGTGCAATAGCGGGGACAGAGTGTGCATAGAATTTTGCCGTTGTTTGCAGTTTCCCACCAGCGGGCAATTTTTAATTCTTCGTTTTTCATAGTGCAAAAATAATAAAGCAGGCGCGTGTTAAAAAGCGAATAAATTTTAAGGCAGAGAAATAAAATCTTTATAACAGAAAAAGCACCGGCATCCGCCACGTCATTTCGCCTTATCTGTATTTATAATACCGGTAATCAGGAATAAGTAACCTCCTAAAAATGGTTTTTTTATTTTTACTACCGCAGTTGAATTTTTGTTCAAGAGAGCGAGTAACCTTTAAGATTATAACAGGTCTAATAAAATATAAATCAATTAAGCTTGAGGTATAAAATGGAAAACAAAACACAATTTTTAATCGTAATTCTATTATTACTTTTAGGAGCACCGGCTGCTCTTTCCGGTTGCTCGGTAGCTTACGATGGAGAATTAAGCGGCGGTTTAGATGTGCTCAATGAAAAATCATTTCCGATTTCTGAAGGAAAAACTTTACGTATAACCACATCTCCCGGTGATGTAATGGTTACACCCTGGGACAAGAACGAAGTTTATGTAAAAGTTCTCGGTAACGATAAAGCTCGTGAAAAGATGAAATTTGGATTTACTGGAGATGATGAGGAAGTAGTTGTTACAGGAAAATACGAAAGAAAATTTTTTAATTGGGGAAATTCGGGAATTAAATTAAGATATGAAGTTAAAGCGCCTGCTAATTTTAATGTAAAAGTTTCTACTTCCGGCGGTGATATCCGGGTTGGCGGCATAACAGGAATGGTAAATTTGAAAACCTCCGGCGGGGACGTTGAGATTAGAGAAACAAGAGGCGAATTAGAAATTTCTACTTCCGGCGGCGATATTAAGCTTGAAAATCCGGAAGGCAGAACAAAAGCTTCTACATCCGGCGGAGATATTAAAGTAGAAAATTTCAAAGGTAACTTAATCACCACAACAAGCGGCGGAGATATTAAATTGAACGGCGGCAACGGCTCTATACAGGCTAAAACATCGGGCGGAGATATAAAATTAAATTACAGCGGAAGCAATGAAGGAATAGAACTGGCTACTTCCGGCGGAGATATTGACATTATCGTTCCATACGACTTTAAAGCTTCGGTAAAACTTAGCAGCTCTGGCGGTGATGTTGATTGCGGCTTTACAACCGATAATGTGAAAACCGAAGGGAAAAGAAAACTTGAAGCAGATATCAACGGCGGCGGGAAAATGGTAATTGCCAAAACCTCCGGCGGTGAGATTAATTTAAACAAAAAGTAAACTCATCGTATCTTTTCTCAAAAGCACAGCTTTAAACTCTCAAATTAGAGGCTGTGCTTTTTTTATTAAGTGCGATTAAATTTTGTAATCGAACCAAACATCTTTGCGTTTCATATCCGGCAGCCGGATAGTCTGGATAACTTTGAGTTGTTTTTTTTCGAAATGCGATCATCCGGTCATTCAACCCGTTAGTTATTAGTTAATATTATAAGAGGAATTTATCTTTTGATAGTTTAAAATTAAATCCTTTGATTAACAGATAAATTAGGATGCAACACAGCGGGAAACTTTTTTATAATTTTGTGGAAAGCAGATGTTATTCTATTTATATTAGAACTAACAAAATAATAATTCCCGAACATGAACGAACAACTCATTTATAATTTCTTTGACGATGACGAGCTTCTGCGGATTTCTAATAAAGTGAAGGAAAAGGAAGAAACTACGGCAGGCGAAATTTGCGTAAGCATAAAAGAAAAATTATCATCGGCACAAAGGAAAAAATCTCTCCGTCAGATTGCGGAAGAAGAATTTTTTCATCGCGGTGTAAGTAACACCCGGGGCAAAACCGGCATATTAATTTTTATTCTGCTTGATAAGAGACAGTTTTATATTCTTGCTGATAAAGGAATAAATAAAATGGTGGCTGCCGATACCTGGGATAGCATTAAAGATGAAATGCAGAAGATGTTTGCAGAAGGAAATTTTAGCAAAGGAATTATTAATGCGGTAGAGAAGGTGGGAAATATCTTGAGTGCGCATTTCCCGGTCAAGCCGGATGATACAAACGAATTATCCAATAGAGTATTTATAAGTTAGAGAATCAAATGAAAAAACATATACTGATTTTAATTTTTATATCATTAGCAAATTTAACTTTTGCACAATATACTACGCCTAATACCGGTGTTAATTGGTCTTTGTCCGACCTTGTAATTAACTCCGCTGGTGTGGTAACTGGTACGGCGCCTAATTTTACTATAAGTAATAAAATTGTAGTTTCCGCAAACGATAGAGTTTATATTCAGCCGGGCACTGTGGTTACATTCACAGGTTCTACATCTGGCTTCGAAGTAAATGGAAAATTCTATGCTGTGGGAACCGCAGCCGATTCGATAATTTTCACCTCAACATCTAACGACACAACAGGAGCGGCATACGACGGATTTAGATTTGGCGATACTTCTGTTGATACCGCCTGTGTTATCAGTTATGCAAGAATTGAGTATGCTTACTATGCATTAAGATGTATAGGCGCAAGCCCCACATTTAGTAACAACTATGTTTATAAATGCAGAAGAGGCGGCACACTTTCATCTTCATCAAATCCTATCTTCACTTATAACAAAGTAGAAAGATGTTATGAGTATGGAATAACACTCACTACCGGCTCCTCTCCGCTTATTGAATACAATGAGTTTTACAACAACAATTCACAGAACACGTCACCTAAAAACCAGGTTAGTGTTGGTACGCAGGGAAATAACTCGCCATCAATAAAATACAATTTAATACACGGAGGTATGTTTAACAGAACTGGTGGAATTAGTATCTCTGCTTTGTTTAGCGGTTCATCGTCTTCATCCGAAATAGCTTATAATGAAATTTACAACAACAGTTTTGGTATGGTTTTCGGCGGCGGCGATATAACCTGCTATGTTCATAACAATAAAATTTATAACAATAATATTAATCCCGATGTTAACACCACAGGCAGCGGAATAAACATTAACGGAAGTAATTTGAACATACCGATAATTTCCGAAAATGAAATTTACGGCAATCATTGGGGCATTACTATACTCGGCAGCACTACTCAGCCGATACCCAATTTAGGTAATATTGAAAATGCTTCTTCACTTGATGATGGCAAAAACATACTTTATAACAACGTGCAGGGTGCAAATGTATACGACCTTTATAACAACACTGGAAATTTAATTTACGCTCAAAACAATGATTGGAGAGTTTATGATTCTCTTTCGATTGAGCAGCACATTGTTCATCAAGCCGATTCATCTATTTACGGGCTTGTAAAGTTTACACCTTTCTCTCAATTTATTCCTGTAGAATTAATCTCTTTTGAAGCCAACTTAGCCGGCAGTGCTGTAAGTTTATTGTGGCAAACGGCTACAGAAACAAACAACAAGGGTTTCGTTGTCGAGCGCAGTTACACAAATCAAAATAATTGGCGGGATGTCGGTTTTGTCCATGGTAAAGGGACAACTACCGAAAAACAGAATTACAAGTTTGAAGATAAAAAAGTTAATGCCGGACTTATCTACTACAGATTGAAGCAGATCGATTTTGATGGTCGTTATCAATATTCAAGTGTATTGCAAGTTAAAGTGGAAGTGCCGCGTCAGTTTGAGATAAGTCAGAATTATCCCAATCCTTTTAATCCAAAAACAACAATAAAATATGAGCTTGCTGTAAACTCGAATGTAAAACTAACACTTTTTAATGTTCTTGGCGAGCAAATTAAATTATTGCTAAATGCAGGAATGCCCTCCGGCACGCACGAGTTTCAACTTGATGCCGCAGGATTAAACAGTGGCGTGTACTTCTACCGTATAGAAGCTTGGGGTGCAGATGGTACGAGTTTTATAAAAACAAAAAAACTTGTACTTACTAAATAAATCTATTTAATTATATAGAAATGGACGTTGAAATCGGCGTCCATTTTTTTCTTCACCTTTGGTTTGAATCGGCTTTCCGGAATCATTAAACAATAAGAAATATATCCGACCATTCACAACTTGTTAATTGCATTTTTCTTTTAGTAAAATTCTTTATTTTAGAATTGTGGTTATTACCTTTATTATTAAAAAAACATTTCTGGATAGATTAATGAAAAAACTGATTCTTCTCCTTTCGCTATTACTTTTCATGTCGGCAGGCATTGCTCAAAACTATATGCAGGTAAAAATTTATGTTGATGATATAACTGATGTTCAAAAACTAATAGATATCGGTTTGGAATTCGACCATCCTTCTTTCAGCAAAGAGGATATGGCTGTAACAGTTTTCATAACCGATAAAGAATATAAAACTCTTCAATCATCCGGCTTCCGTAGTGATGTTATTATTGATGATTGGCAAATGCATTATAACAGCCGTCATCAATTAACTCAAACCGAAAAGAATAATTTTTTAAATCACAGTAAAGAAAAATATAATGTTGAAGGATTCGGATTTGGATCCATGGGCGGGTATTACACTCTTGCCGAAGTTGTTGCCGAACTTGACAGCATGTACGCTTTATACCCAAATTTAATTACGCAAAAAGCTTCCATCGGAATAACTAATCTCGACAAACCAATTTATATGGTAAAGATTTCGGATAATCCGAATATTAATGAAGACGAGCCGGAAGCATTGTACACAGCGCTTACTCACGCACGCGAACCGGAAGGCATGATGACGCTTATTTATTTTATGTATTATCTTCTTGAAAATTACAACACCGATGCAAGTGTAAAATATCTTGTTGACAACCGGGAGTTGTATTTTATTCCCGTAGTTAATTGCGATGGATACGAATACAACAGAACAACTAATCCAAACGGCGGAGGAATGTGGCGTAAAAACAGGAGCAACAATGGCGGTTCTTACGGAGTTGATTTGAATAGAAACTTCGGTCCTTATGAATATTGGAATGCGCCAAACGGTGGTTCGAGCACAACTCCCTCAAGCGATACTTATCGTGGAACAGCGCCTTTTTCTGAGCCCGAAACTCAAGCGTATAAAAATTTCATTGCAGGCAGGTATATTAAAAACGCTTTAAATTATCACACATACAGTAATCTGCTAATCTTCCCTTACGGCGCACTTGAAATGGAAACACCCGACTCGGCAACATTCAGAGAATTTGCCCGCGACATGACGGCGTGGAATGGTTATGAATGGGGAACTGATCAGCAAACTGTTGGCTACTCAACCCGCGGTAACAGCGACGATTTTTGTTATGACGGCGACACGGTTGCAAATAACGGTAAAATATTTGCAATGACGCCCGAAGTAGGCGGCAGCGGCGATGGTTTTTGGCCTGCACAAAATAGAATTTTTCCGCTTGCACAGGAAAACTTAAATCCAAATTTATATTACGCTTGGGTCGCCGGCGAATATGTTTCATTATTGAATGCTGAATTCAATCAGCAGTACTTTAATCCCGGTGACGTTGTTAGTTTAACCCCAACTTTCCGAAATAAAGGATTGTCTGCAGCAGAAAACATTTCGGTTGAACTTACATCATTAAGTGAATATGCAATTGTTAATAACGGAACAGCCGCACTTGGTAGCATTCCCCGCAGAAGCACAATTTCACTTCAGTCGCCTTTTAGTTTTACCGTTGCACAAACAGCTCCCGCCGATGCGCTTGTCAAATTATTAATGACTACAAAAACCGGCAGCGTTACAATGTCAACCGATACGGTAAGTTTTATTGTTGGAGTTCCTGTTTTTGCTTTTTCGGATACTACAAACAATCCACTTACATTGTGGACTATTACGGCAAACCCATCAACACCTAAATGGGAAGCTACTACTACTTCTTACCATACTTCTCCTAATTCATATACAGACAGTAAAACCGGCAATTATCTGGCAAACGCTACGGTTACTATGACGTTAACAAATCCAATTGACCTCTCAACTTATTCTAATCCGAGATTGTCTTTCTGGACGAAATATGAGTTGGAAAGTAACTGGGATTATGGGCAGGTTGAAGTTTCTACAAATAATGGTTCCACTTGGATGCCGCTCGCCGGCAATTATACCGAACCGGGGCAGGGTACCTTTCAACCTAATGGCGAACCTCTGTATGACGGCACGCGCAGCGCATGGGTAAATGAAGAGATGAATCTTTCTAATTTTACATCGGCAAACGTAAAATTAAAATTTGAATTAAAATCAGACGGCTCCATTCAAAAAGACGGCTGGTACGTTGATGACATTGGTGTTATTGTTTATACTGTTGTTCCGGTTGAATTAACTAACTTCACAGCTAAAGCAGGACCGAATGAAATTATACTTAACTGGAGTACTGCCAGCGAATTAAACAATCACGGTTTTGAGATTGAAAGAGGCAATAGGCAAGAGGCAGTAGGCAATAGTGTTTGGGTGAAAGTTGGATTTGTTAAAGGCAGCGGCACAACTTCCGAAAAAAGAAGTTATAGTTTTACCGATAACAATCCTGTTGACGGGAAAACGTATTATAGGTTAAAACAAATTGATCTTGACGGAACATCAAGATCAATAGCTCCTGTTGAAGTAACATTTAACGGAGTTATAAATTATGCACTCGAGCAAAATTATCCGAATCCGTTTAATCCCGTAACTCAAATTAAGTACTCAATTCCCGAAGCCGGAAATGTTACTATTAAAGTTTACAACGTACTTGGAAAAGAAGTAGCATCGTTGATTAATGAATTTAAAGAAGCCGGTAAACACAAAGTAGAATTTTCAGGCAAACAATTTGGTTCCGGCATTTATTTCTACACAATTAAGGCGGCAGGCTTCAGCAAAACACTCAAGATGATGCTTCTTAAGTAATCAGAGAGAGAATGAAGTAGTTTTTAATATTACTTTTTGTTTCAAATTGAAAACCTCCGGGGATATTTAATCCGGAGGTTTTTTTTACTCTAAAAGAGTAATTAATTCTTTCATATTTTTTACAATCAAATCAGGCTGCTCTAACTTAAGCTGCTCAATTGTCCTGTAACCATAAGATACTGCACACGTAAATGCCCCGGCAGCTTTGCCGCATTGAATATCAAGTTCCGTATCGCCAACCATTAAAGTCTCATTTGACTTTAAAAGAATATCGTACATTTTGTTTTTTTTAACAGAATTTTTGTTTATTTTGATAAAGTAGAAAGAGGTGCTTGTGTGTTGATATTTTGTTTTTCTCAATATAAAAATAAACATCATGTGCCTATTTTCCCGATTTCCATTTTAAAAGTTAAAGTAATAAAAAATTTCCATTTCAAAATATTGGGGTTTTTATGAAACAAACAGCTTTACTAATTCTATTATGTATTAATGTTGGGCTTGCACAAAGTTGGCATCAGCCAGCAACATTAAGTGTTGGAAATAATATTAGTGCAATAGATTTATTTTCAAATTCAAGCGGTAATCATATCGTAATTTCTAATCAAACAAATAATTATATAAAATATTTTTTAGTCAATACATTAGGCGATACTTTAAGAAGTGCGTTAATAGATTCTTATGGAGAATTTCCTGCTATTACTGGTGACAGCCACAATATTTATATCGGTTTTAAATGGGGTAATAATAAAATAAAATTTTATAAATCTACGAACAATGGGATAGCCTGGACTACAATACCAGAAATAACTACAAGCAGTAATTATTTTAGCGGATTAAGAGCTGTGTACGAAAATAGTAAAGGACTTATGGTAGTTTGGTCAACTCAGGATACCAAAGATGATTTCGAAACATATTTTTATCGCTATCATTTAGGATGGACTAATTATAAACAAGTTACAGATTATGAAAATGAGGTAGGCGGACGACCAGCAATTGCATATTCAGATAATAAAATTCATATTTCATACAATACTGGGAATGATATAGATTATCCAAATAACAGAGGCGCCGTAAAAACAAGGGATTTTGTCATTCAGAATCAATCGTGGGAAACGCCTCAAAATGCTTATTGGCTATCGACATCAGTGTATGAGAGATTAATTGTTGCCAATTCAAAATTGCACCTTTTTTATCTTGATTCCGAATTTAAAGATGAGGAAACAGGTGATATAATTGCATCGTGGGCACATATGCAGAGAGATTTAAATTCTACCTGGGGGAGTTCTTCATCATACTTAATGCCGTTTAGTACTTCTGCATTTGATGTAACAGTTACTGCAGATAATTTTTTAAAAGTACTGATGCAGAATGGTTATGATTATTCTATTTATCAGGGTATTTTTCAAAATAATACCTGGACAGTTACTACTACAAGTATCAATACCGCGGTGGTTAGTTGGGATCAGTTTTCAATTTCGTCAGTATCGAATGATATTTATAGTATTGTAAAAAACACATCAAACAATACAGTAAAATATTTTTATTATGATGACAAACCGTTAGCGCCTCAAAATCTTCAATATTCTATAACCGCAGCAAGCAATCCTCAGTTCACATGGTTGAATTATAAGGAAGCAGATTTAAATGGGTATATAATTGAAAGAGGAAATGGTAGCATATTTGATGTAATTGGTCAAACCTCAACAAACAGTTTTATAGATTATGATGTTTCTGTGGGTCCTGTATTTGAAGATACTTATGATTACAGGGTAAAAGCTAAAGACTTGAATAATTTAGTTTCTCTACCAAGTAATATTGTAACAGTTGAAAATTGTGTCGAACATAAACAAAGTGCTTCGACAGGTAACGGGGATAATTTATCATATAAATTATATAACGCCTATCCTAATCCGTTCAACCCCAGAACAACTATTGAGTTTGAAATTCCTCAAAAAGATTATGTTTCTATAATCCTTTATAATGTTCTAGGTAAAGAATTAAAAACTTTAATAAATGGAATTAAAGAAAAAGGAACTCATCAAGTTCAAGTTAATGGCACTGATTTAGTGAGTGGAATTTATTTTGTAAAAATACAAACCAACAACTTCATTAAGACTCAAAAATTAATTTTAATAAAGTAAAACTAATTTAATAAGGGCATGAATAAACGCATGCCCATTTTTATTAAAAAATAAAATCATGAAATTAATTTCATTGTTATACGTGGTAATCCTATTTTTTCCATTTACTCTTTTTGCTCAAACTAATAAGTATTTGGAAAATTTAAATGAAAAGAATATTAAATGTATAGAAATAAAAGAGGGAATATTAGAACTTACGTATTCGGATAATACAGTTACTTGCAAAAACATTAACAGTTATAATAAAACAAGTGAAAATATAGTTCCTGTTACATCAATAGATTTAACAACGATTGATACGGCTTTTTATTCATCACTGTATAAATTTTATAAAAAGGTGCCTATTTCTCAAGGACCGTTTTATTTTGTTTTTTTTGATGATTTTAATATAAATGGGAAAATAGAATTGTACGGTTTAAATAGAATTGCATCTTGGATTTACCCTGTTATCATTCTCGAGACGGATTCTCTGCTTAATCATAGTCTATTACATTCTTTCGATGACACCACTAATGGCGTGCATGGAATATACGATATCGATAATGATGGAAGAAAAGAATTATTTCTAAGAACCTGGGGAAATAATCTTCTTGTGTACAACAAGGATTCAAGTCTGTTACCGATAAATTGTGATTTCATATTCAGCAACTATAATTTTACTCAAATCGAAGATCTTAAATTCGGGGATTTTGACAAAAACGGTATTAAAGATATTCTATTCTGCCTATTACCCAATACAATGAAAATGGTTATTGCGGAGTTTGACAGTACCATCAATAACTTTTCGGAAGTTTATAATTTTTTTTATGATGATTTTATTGCAACCGGTTTTGCAGTTGGTGATTTTGATGACGATTCTTTAACAGAATTTGTAATGGGCAGTATAAACGGCGAAGTATACGTAAATGAAAATAAAGGAATCCATTCATATAAACATACCTGGTCGGGGAGCGTACCAACACATAATGCTTATCTCTTTTTTGAAACAAATGATATTGACAAAAACGGGAAAAAAGAATTTTGGGTAGGCGGCGATGCATTTTACAATGGAGTGCCTAAAACAGTTTTCACATGTTTTGAGAATAACGGAGATGATGATTATACAGCCGTACACCAAATAGATTTTATAGGGGTTTTTTCTTTTAATGCAGGGAACTGTTTTGCAAAAGATTTTGATAAAGACGGAGTAGAAGAATTATTCATTTGTATAGATCAAAATGTAATAATTCTAAAATTTACAGGTTACGAAGGTTCACACGATTATGAAATCTATTATCTTAAAAGAAACGAAAATCCGCATGGCGCTTATTATGGCGCTACTTCGTATGATATAAACAAAGACGAGAAAGAAGAAATATTTATTTCTCAGGAGGAGGTAATAAATAATAATGTAAAAATATATACCGATGTATATAAAGAAAAAACGCCTGTTTACGTTGAAGACACCGAAGAAATATTTTCTGCGCAGCCGTTTTTTTTCCCTAATCCATTTAATAGCACAATTAATATTCAGTTCCCTTCTGCCTTCAAAAACTGTACTATCAAATTATTCAATGTAATTGGTCAGCAGATAGATACAATCTTAACAGGCGTGGATATAACAAGTGGCGAGATAATTTCGTGGCAGCCCGGTGGTTTATCATCAGGCATTTATTTTCTCAAAGTTTTTACAGGGGACAATCTGTTTATCCACAAACTGATTTATTTAAAGTAAGAGAGTAAGCGAGTGATAGAATGAAGTAGTTTTTAATAATACTTTTCGTTGCAAATTGAAAACCTCCGGAGATATTTAATCCGGAGGTTTTTTTTACTCTAAAAGAGTAATTAATTCTTTCATATTTTTTACAATCAAATCAGGCTGCTCAAACTTAAGCTGCCCGGTTGTTCTGTAACCATGAGTCACTGCGCATGTTAGTGCCCCGGCAGCTTTGCCGCATTGAATATCAAGTTCCGTATCACCAACCATTAAAGTCTCATTTGCTTTTAAACTTAATTTAGAACAAATTATTAATAGAGGTTCGGCTGATGGCTTTGTTTTAACGCCTTCACGACGTCCCATAATGTAGTTGAACATTTGCGTCATTTTGAAATACGCTAAAATTTTTTCAGCTTGATCTTGAGCTTTAGTTGTTAATAAAGAAACGGCAACATCTTTATCATTCAGCATTTTTATTAATTCAAGCGCATCGGGGTAGATGACCGAGTAATCTATAAAATTAAAATAATATCCTTTGTAGATATTTATAAAATGTTCAAAATCTTCAACCGTAATATCTAAATCGGCAAAGATGTTTAGAAAATGATGCCCGATTCTTTTGTACAATTCCTCCTCACGCAGGTTATGTTTTATATTTAACTCATCAAGGGTTTTCACTGTAGTTTTATAAATTGTTTTATGTGAATCCATAAGTGTGCCGTCAAGGTCGAAACAAACATGTTTAATGTTTTTATAATTGCTCATCTTATCTCTTAATTTAACTTCTGTATTTTTTTGCTTCCGAAAATTTTTTTTCTTTCAAAAAGATAGTGAATAAAATAATAAAATTATTTTAATATTCACTTTTGCATAAAACTAAAACTTTGCTTAGCCATTACTTTTAGAGGCTGTGTTAATATTCAATAAAAACCGTTAAAACGTTTACTAATTGTTCGTTTTCGGTTTATTTTCCCACAGTTGAAACTGTGGGCTAAGGATTTTCACACAGCCTCTTTAGGTCGGGGAAAAATTAGCAAAAAGTTAATGGCGTTAGCCGCATCTGGGCTCATAATGTAGCTAAAGCCAATCGTTTTGTAAAATTTTATTGCCTTACGGGATTTTGCATACAGTGGAAAATGGCGGGTTATTCAATTAAAAATTTTTCGTAACGTGACTACTAACTCACTGGACAAAAAAAATAATCGCACGGAATATTTCATTAGCGTCATCCTTTAATTTTGTTCTGTTGACTAACCGATGAATTATCAATTGTTATCGATCTTATCTGCTCAAAATTTAACGCGCTAACTTTTTTTTATTATTAAACGATTGTCGTTTTTCACCGACAACATTCAGATTAGATTGTATAGGCTTTGCGACTCACATTTCATTTTCTCTAATTCAATATGTTTTTTTTAGGCACGATTCTTTCTTAAATTACTAAGAACTTTCATTACTATTTAAATCATTTATTATCAGAAGGAAATCTATATGAATACCAAATTCTTTTCTCCTCTTCTTTTTGTGTTTCTCTTTTTATCCGCCATCGGGACTGCTGCACTGGCTCAGAGTCAGCCGGCAATGTACTTTTGTGAAAAGTACGGCGATGATGGTGAAGTTGGCGTTGCCGACAGATTTACAACCGGTTATTTGACAGTTATAGTTAAGTGCGATTATGCTTTAGATCTTGCTGATTGTTCAATCCAACTTGACAAATGGAATAAATTTGAAAGTAAATTTGAGTATTATAAAAAATTTACTTATGTACTCGAACCTGAGATGAAGTATGTTTTCTTTGCTAAAACTGATGAGAGCGATTTGAGTTTTGACGATCCGGGTTTTTATAGAGTATTCCTTCTCGATGCTGCTGACCGCACGGTGGCAAGCGCTTTAATTCAAATCATAGCTAAGTAATTAATTCTCATTAAATTTTAAGCCGGTTGTTTCAATCGGCTTATTTTTTCCGTTAGCTAAAAGAGAATTCTCAAAAAACAATTCTCTCCAAAAATATATTTTATTTAGTTGAATTAGTGATTAAAATATATCATTTTTTAAATATGAAAAATGAATTAGATAATATATTGTCGAAGGTGCGAACTTTGTTTCCATATTTAACTCAAAAGTACGAAGTTAATTCTATTGAAATATTTGGTTCATATGTGAGAAATGAACAAGATAGCGGCAGCGATTTAGATTTGCTAGTTTCTTTTAACAAGATTCCAAGCCTAATAAAATTTATTGAGATGAAAAATTATCTTACTGACCAACTTCAAATAAATGTTGATTTAGTTATGAAGGATAGTTTGAAGCCACAATTAATTAAAAATATATTAAGCGAAGTAATCTCAATATGAAGAAACAAAGAGACTTTAAGATATATTTAAATGATATATATCAATCAATTGAAAAAGGTATTTCTTTCATAATGAATATGGAATACGAGGAATTCAAAAAAGATGAAAAGACTCAATTTGCATTGGTTCGTGCTATAGAAATTATAGGGGAAGCAAGTAAGAAAATACCAGATGAAATAAGAAACCAATACAAAGAAATTCCATGGAGAGAAATAGGGGGAATGAGAGATATATTAATTCACGATTATTTCGGAATAAATATAGAAGTGGTTTGGAAAACAGCCAGGGAAGACTTGCCAGAATTAAAGGAAAAGATACAAAAATTAATTTGCGATATTAAGGAACTCTAAAAAACGTATAACGTTAAAAGGATTCATCCCGAATCCCGCACTTGAAAAAAGTTATTAAATGCGGTGACGGGACATAATCCTTTCCCCCCGCTAATCCGTCCTTCGGCTTACGGAGAAGATTGAATGATTAATTTATGTGCATGCATCCATGCATCCATGCATTCTCATTCATTCATGCAGGTAAATTTTTAATACACTAATATTCTGCCAATTCGCCACAATAATCCCAACTAGCATTTCCAATCGTTTCTATTTTTTTTGATGATGTAATTTTTACGCCATACTAAATTGAATTCAAAGGCTCGAAACCTTATCTTAGAGGTGCTAAACCTATAGAAATTGTTAGCATTAAAAAAAATAATACATGGAGAACCATCATGATAGATGAAATTAAAAAATATCTCGGCAGTGAAGCCGGTGATTTGCTTACACACAAAGCAAAATTTCCTAAAGAACAATTACACCTGCCGGGCGCAGATTTTGTTGACAGAGTTTTTGCACAAACAGATAGAAACATTAACGTGTTAAAAAATCTGCAGTGGATTTTTAGCACAGGACGTTTGGCAAACACAGGTTATGTTTCAATTCTTCCGGTTGACCAGGGGATCGAACATTCAGCCGGTGCATCTTTTGCTCCCAACCCAATTTATTTTGATCCGGAAAACATTGTTAAATTTGCCATTGAAGGCGGATGCAATGCTGTTGCTTCTACGCTTGGTGTGCTCGGAATGACGGCAAGAAAATATGCTCCTAAAATTCCGTTCATTGTAAAAATCAATCACAACGAACTTTTAACATACCCGAACAAATTCGATCAGATTATGTTTGCCGGTGTGGAGCAGGCATTAGATATGGGTGCTGCTGCAGTTGGCGCTACAATTTATTTCGGCTCGGAAGAAAGCAGCAGACAAATTGTAGAAGTTAGTGAAGCGTTTCAGTATGCCCACGAACTTGGTCTTGCTACAATACTATGGTGTTACTTAAGGAATCCTGAATTTAAAAAAGATAAAGATTATCATGTTTCCGCAGATCTGACCGGGCAGGCAAACCATCTTGGCGTAACTATTGAAGCGGATATTATCAAACAAAAATTGCCTGAAAATAACGGCGGGTATAACGCAATAAAATTCGGTAAAACAAGCAAGAAAGTTTACACTGATCTTACGACAGATCATCCCATTGATTTAGCTCGTTACCAGGTAATTAGTAATTATATGGGGCGTGCAGGTTTAATAAACAGCGGTGGTGCTTCGGGCGAAAACGATTTTGCTGATGCAGCAAGAACGGCTGTCATTAATAAGAGAGCAGGAGGTATGGGACTAATTTGCGGAAGAAAATCCTTCCAGCGCCCTATGACCGAAGGAGTTAAATTGTTAAATGTTATTCAGGATGTTTATCTTGAAAAAGAAATAACTATAGCTTAAAACCGGACAAGATAAAAATAAATCATCTGCATCGCCGGATGATTGTCAGTTAGCTATTCCCGCATGAGGGAAAGCATTCTGATTTATTTGTTGAGATTGCTTCTCCCGCAAAGCGAGATCGCAATGACTTTTCTCTTGTGTCATTGCGAACGAGTCTTCGAGTGAAGCAATCTTTTGTTTTTTATTCAAAGTTGAGATCTCTTAATCCGGCAAACGCCAATCTGCGTAATGTGAGTTATTAATTTAAAGAATGAAAAAGAAGCGGGAACAACTTTTACTATTGAATTTCTGTTAACATAAATTGTGCCCCTTAAAATTATCTGTTTAAAAGATATTCTGCCAATTTTCCTAATTCCTGAACATTAACATTGCCAAACGCCGGCATGATAACATTTGGGAACTTTTCCTTGAAGACTTTAAATCTTTCATTATCCATATAAGAGGAAGGATTGCGGAGGTAGTTTGTAAGTTCGTTTTTGCTCCAATGCTCGTTTAAATTAACAAGCGCAGGTCCCATTTTTGTGCCCTCAAGATTTTGACCGTGACAATTAGTACAGCCCAATCTTCCAAGCAACTGCTCGGGGCTTACATCTCCGGAACTCATACCTGTTTGCGGCATCTCGTTGCTGCCCGGCATCATTTCTTCTTCCGCCGAACTTTTAGTTAATCTACCGAGCATAAACAATAAAATAAATGCCGCTAAAAAAGCTGCTACCCAAATTTGAGGTTTAGTCATTTGTCTTTCTGAATTTGTTAGTAATTAATCAATTTTAAATGAAGCATTAACAACCGCTGTAATTTCTTTCTCAATCGAGCTGACGTCATTAATACCATAATCTGAAATCATATTTGAAAACCGTGGAGTAATTTGCAAAACTCCCATCCTTGCGCTTGTCATCGTGCCTAAATCTCTGCCGGTTGCTTCGGCAATTTTTTGAGCGCGCATCATTGCGTCTTTTGCAGCTTCCGCCTGAACTTCAATTTTCAATTCTGCTATTTTTGTGTAATAATATTCCGGCACTTCAACATTAAAGTCCACACCTTTTTCAATGATTGAAGAAATTTTAAGCGATAGTTCTTTGATTTTATTAACATCGTTCGATTGAACTTCAATCCGTTGGTTGTACACATATCCAATTACATTTTGAGTTTGATAACCATTTGATCCCATTTCATAAATTGGATAACTGTTTATTGTAAACAACTCAATTTTATTCTTTTCAAATCCTTCTGATTTTAAATAGGAAATAAGAAGAGGTTTCTGTCTTTCAAGTTCTCTGTATGCAGATTCTTTACTTCCCATCTGCACGTTTATGCTTCCTCTTAAAATTCCGATGTCGGAAACTATTTCTTTTTTTGCAGAACCGGTTACATTAATTGTTTGGTTTTCTTCAGATTTAGCCTTCCAAACAAAAGTAAAAATAATAATACTTATGATGAAACTTAATCCCAAAATTGCAGCCGGGAATAAATAATTGTTCCTGTTATCCATGAAATTTTTCCTTAATAAATTATAAAGGTGGTTAGAAACATATTAAAAAAGGGGATTTATAACAACAGAAATAAAAACGGAAATATCAAAACTTCGGCTAATAATTTAATGCAATCAATCAACCAATTTAAATTTCACAGCCATTCCTCCCCCCGGCGCAAGTCTTATTTTCAAAATAGAACTGCCTGTTACTTCCTCCTCTACAATTTCTATTGAATAAGGGTTCGTTTGCCAATCGGCATCTTCGCCGTCTTTATAAATTTCCGCTAAATATTTTTTCCCCGCAGTTAAAAAGTTAAGAGGCACATTAAAAGTTCTTCCGTGTTCGTCTGTCGCGCTGCCGAGAAACCAATCTTCACTATTTCTATCTTTTCGCGCAATAGTTAAATAGTTTCCGATTGAAGCATTAAGAACGACAGTTTCTTGCCAGTCTGTCGGTACGTCAATAATAAACTTGAAAGGTTTTAAATTGGCTTCATAATTTTCAGGCAAATCTGCAGCCATGTGAAGCGGGCTGTAAATGATTATATAATGAGCTAATTGTTTTGCAAGTGTTGTATTAACGCGGTTGCCGGGTTTTTCATTATTAAAAGTTAGATTAAAAATTCCCGGCGTAAAATCCATAGGTCCGCCAAGCAGACGCGTAAATGGAAGTATAAGTGTATGTTCGGGCGGATTGCCGCCATTAGGATCCCACGCATCAAACTCTTGCCCGCGCGCGCCTTCTCTTGTCATCATGTTTGGATAAGTGCGGCGGATACCGGTTGGTTTAATCGGCTCGTGGACATCAAGCATAATTTTTCTTTTAGCTGCTTCTTCAACAACTTTGCGGTAATGCCGAACCATATATTGTCCGTGATGCCATTCTTTTACGGTTTCCCCTTTTTCATCAACACGCTTTATGTTTTGACCATGATTTACATAGCCTGTTTTAATGACATTAATACCAAGTTCCGTGTAATAATCTAATGCGGCTGGAAGCTGTTTTTCATAATTTAAAATTCCGCCTCCCGTTTCGTGATGACCGATTATCTTCACACGTTTTTCTTTTGCATAAAGCGTTACTTCGTTTATATCGAAGTCGGGATATGGTTTGGTGAAGTTGAATATATCTCCGTTTGCTCCCCAATCGCCGTCCCATCCTATATTCCATCCCTCAATTAAAACACCATCGAGATCATACTTAGCTGCAAAATCAATATACTTCTTTGCGTTTTCAGTTGTAGCGCCGTGTCTTTCGCCGGAGCCCCAGGTTGCTTTTCCAAGATGCATCTCCCACCAAATGCCAACGTATTTGCCGGGTTTAATCCATGATACATCATCAAGTTTGTTTGGCTCATTCAAGTTTAAAATTAAATAATCTGTTATTAAGTCTCCAGGTGTGTCCGCTATTTGAATTGTCCGCCATGGTGTTTTCATCGGAGTAGAAGTTTTTACTCTTACTCCGTCCGACCATGGAACCAAATCAGCTTTTAAATTATTTCCGCCGGTTCTTTTTAGCGTCATACTTGGATAATCGGTTAAAGCTGCCTCATGAATGCTTAAGAATATTCCATCTTTTGTTTCCATCGTTAGCGGTGTATGAACGGTATCCAATTTCTGTAAAGGTGTGTTTTTATAAAGATATTCATACCGGTTCCACTGATATGCGCCAATCCACCAGGCAGAATGATTACCGCTTAAATTGAATTCCGAAAGTTCATCCATAATTTCAAAATCGGATAAAGCCGCTTGTTCGGGAATTTCATATCTGTAACCGATGCCGCAGTCATATACTCTGAAGACTAAATTCATTAATCTTATCGGAGATGAATATTTTTCAAGTTCGATAAAAATTTCATTGTAGTTATTCCGGATGTCTTTCACCTCGCCCCATGGCTGAGTCCATGTTTCATCAAACGAATTTGTTTTTGAATTTTTTATGGAAAATCCGTCATCAAAATTGGGAGAAGTTTTAAGTATAAATCCGAGTCGAGAAGGTTTTATTATTTCATTTCCAAATCTGTAAATGGAATAATAAGCACCGCCTTCTTTCAACTCAAACTTTAGAGACAGAATATTTCCCGGTGATGTGACCGTTAAAGTTTGTGAGCATACATTCTGCAATGTTAATAAAACAAAAATGAAAATTATTAAACGCATCTTATCCTCAGAAAAAATATTTGCACTCCAAATATCTTCACAAACAATATGAAGAACAAAATAAATCGAATACTGACATTAAAATTCAAAGATCTTTGACACCTTAAAAAACACAAGTTTAATTAAATCCGTCATACGTTTTTAATCTTCAATTTATTTAGTTTTGCAAAGAATAATTGAACAAAAGGAGCAACAATGAGAAGAATATATTTAGCAATATTTTTTTTAGTTTCGATTTTTTCAGCATCAGCACAGCAGGTTGATTTTGTTGATTACTTCACAAACGCGACCATGCGGATTGATTATCACCACACTGGCGATGCTGTGAGTGAATTAGTAACAATCGACCATATTTATGGTTATGATAAGTCAACTACCGGATGGGCGGGAAGCTTAGTTCATCTGATTGATAATTTTAACAACGGTGCATATTATTACAAAATCTATGATGCCGGAAGCGGAAGATTAATATTTTCAAAAGGATTCGACAGTTATTTTAAAGAATACCAAACGAGCGAAGCAGCCGCCAGCGGTATCAAAAAAGCTTTTCACGAAAGCGCTATCATTCCCTATCCTAACAAGTCAATAATATTTTCAATCGAAAAAAGAGATAAACAAAATAAGTTGAATGAAATATTCAGTGTAAAAATTGACCCGGATGATTTTTACATTATCAAGGATGAAATAAAAGGCAAAGGCGTAACAGTAATTAAATCGCTTGACAATGGTAACCCGCACAGTAAACTTGATGTGGCAATTTTAGGTGACGGATATACAATTGAAGAAAAAGACAAGTTTGAAAAAGATTTGAAACGATTTACAGAATTGCTTATAAATCACGAGCCATTTAAGACGCATAAAAAAAATATAAACGTTTATGGCGTGTTCAAGCCTTCTGAAGAAATTGGAACCGACGAACCGGGCGCTGGCATTTATAAAAATACCGTTCTCAATACAACCTTCTATTCACTCGGCTCAGAAAGATATTTGTTGACCGAAGATAATAAAACAATGCGCGACCTTGCTGCTTTTGTGCCTTACGATGCAATTTATATTATGGTTAATAGTCCCCGATACGGCGGCGGCGGTATTTATAATTTTTACTGCACATTCGCCAGCGATAATCAATTCAGCGATTACATATTTTTGCATGAGTTCGGACATTCGTTCGCCGGTTTAGCGGATGAATATTACACTTCCGATGTTGCTTATAATGAATTTTATACCGCCGGGCTCGAACCGGTTGAACCGAATATTACCCGTCTGCTTGATAAGGAAAATTTAAAATGGAAGCATTTAATTTCTCAAGGAATTGAACTGCCCACTTTGTGGGAGAAAAAAGATTACGATGCGACGGATTATAAATGGCAAAAAGAGAGACGAGAAATGAATAGACATATCGCTGATTTAAAACGGAGCCAAGCGTCAAAAACAGAAATAGAAGCTGCACAGGATGAGTATAACAAAAAAGATAAAGCACACAGCGATGAAGTAGATAAATATCTCAAAGGCAGCAAATTCTGGAACCTTGTAGGCGCTTTTGAAGGAGCCGGTTATTCCGCCGAAGGAATGTACCGCCCGATGCTTGACTGCTTGATGTTTTCCAAAGGCACAAAACCATTTTGTAAAGTTTGCGAAGAACACACAATTAAAGTGATGAGACATTTTATCGAGTAAATAAAAGGAGATCCAAAAATTTTATTGCCAATAATCCGTCCGCGAGAGCAGACGGCAATTAAGGCAATCATTTTGAGATAACTATTACAATAGATTTACAAAGGGGGATAATTATCAGTATGGTAGTTTCAAATTATTTTTGTAGCTTTACGTCGAAATTAAATTACTTTACCCATTGTTCGAGCAATTTTTATTATTACTTTCCGTAACTATCCACAGGAAAATAAACCGGCTGGTATATTTTTATATTATCCCCTTGCTTATTTCCAGACCGATAACGACTTGCCCGTTCAGGAATATATTACAAAAAATCTATGAATAGTCATATTCATCTTCATCAATTTCACATACCCGTTTTAGGAGTTGGATTTTCCGTTGATGCTCCGTTAAAAGTAGCGAAATACGGCATCTCTTCAGTAATATCGCTTATTGACGACACGCTGATGGAATTGCTGCGAGAAAAATATTTGCTCGCTGCCGGTAAAGAATATCTCCCTATTTCAGTAAAAGCACCTGATGCCAGGGCAGCCCGCATTACAGCATATCTCAATATGATTAATGTTATGGTGAGAGAGCGTTTTGAAGATCTGCGCAATTCCTTGTTCGAAAAAGGGAGCGAGATCAGTAAATACTTTGAGATGCTTCCAGCGCTTTCCGCACTAAAAATAAAATACAATGAAATGATTTCCTCGGACGATAATCATCTGATAGACAAACTTCAACAATGGCTGCGCGATAATATAAAACCAGGTTCGATTGACGTTAATATCATGTCCAAAGTTGATAAGGCTAATTACGATTCTGCCGGTAATTTGCTCGGCAACGAGTTTAATGATGCCCACGCCGCTCTTCGTGGTTATGCAATGAGTGATTTAGAAAGCTCAATCGTTTTCTCGGCAGGAATGAATCCCAGATTATTCAGCTACTTAGAAACGTTCAAAGATTTTTACCCGGATGTATTAGGCAATTTTAAAAAGAAAATAATAATTAAAGTAAGCGATTTCCGTTCGGCTTTAATTCATGGAAAATTTTTAGCGAAAAAAGGATTGTGGGTATCTGAATATCGAGTGGAAAGCGGACTTAACTGCGGCGGGCATGCGTTTGCAAGCGACGGATTTTTGTTAGGTCCGATAATGGATGAATTTAATAAACGAAAAGATGAACTGTTAAATTCAGTAACAGAAATTTTTTATGATGCGCTAAATAGAAAAAATATAAAGTTTAATGGGACAGATCCCCGTTACACTTTAACGGTACAGGGCGGGCTTGGAACTTATTCTGAGCATCAATTTATGATGAGAAAGTATGGCGTCTCATCAACCGGCTGGGGCAGTCCGTTTTTACTCGTTCCTGAAGTTATGAATGTTGATAAAGATACGCTTGAAAAGTTAAGCGCTGCCGGCGAAGAAGATTTGTACCTCAGCAACATCTCCCCTTTGGGCGTGCCGTTTAACAGCCTAAGAGGTAACGAAAGAGACGCCGAAAAAATGTTTAAAGTTGCTCAAGGAAAACCGGGCAGTCCCTGTGCAAAAAAATTTCTTTTATCAAATAAAGAATTTTCAGAAAAACCGCTATGTACTGCTTCAATAACTTACCTGAACAAAAAATTAACCGAAATAAAGTCAAATGGTTTTAATCAGTTTGAGCTAAACGAGAGAATAGATGCAGCGGTGGAAAAAACATGTTTATGCGAAGGGCTTATTGCGTCAGCGTTAATAGTGAATGAATTTAAAACGCCTAAACAAAGCCAGACTGTAGCAGTTTGTCCGGGTCCAAACCTCGCTTATTTCTCAAAGATAACTGGATTAAAAGAAATGGTCGATCATATTTATGGTCGAACAAATTTGATAACATCAGAAAACCGCCCGAATGTTTTTATAAAAGAAATTTC
>Ga0100381_1001394_pt1 | contig 22909 bp, 15 predicted proteins | sample CryGeymeta201505_FD_80416 | JGI IMG/M metagenome (GOLD analysis project Ga0100381, IMG submission 80416) | Groundwater microbial communities from Crystal Geyser aquifers in Utah, USA - Crystal Geyser metaG 2015-05 | ecosystem: Environmental > Aquatic > Deep subsurface > Groundwater | place: USA...
AGATAGGCGCGCTCACTTTCCTCGATTTGCTTGGCACTTTCCTCGTGGTCTGCATAGCTAATTCTTTGAATTGAATATCTTAGATTGAGGTCCATCAACTAGGCGAATTACTTGAGAATATCCTATCTTCCTTTCTCTCGAACTTAGGATTCGAGTGTCTCTATTTCTTGCTTTCTTTTCTTGTATGAATCGATGAGCTCTTTGATAACTTCAATATTGGCTGCTGACATGTCGAAAACATATCGAAGGGTTTAATCATTTCCAAATTTGAATGATTTCATGCCTTTCTCGAAATATTTCTTGGCTTTTTATTAATCTTCCATGGCAAGATAGCAATTGGCCAAGTTAAAGAGGGCCAGCGGGTAGTGAGGCATCAATTCGAGTGCCTTCTGATAATCTTTTTCAGCTTATTCATATTTCTCAACATGTCTGTATGATACTCCTCGATTGTTGTAGGCGAATGCGTACTACTAATCGATCTATATAGCCGAGGTGTAATCCTGGATGGCCTCTTCAAATTTTTCCAAAGAATCGTATGCCAATCCTCTGTTATGATACGCGATAAGAAAAGTAGGAACTAACTCGATAGCTGTTGTGAAGTCTTCGATAGCTTATTAGAAACGCCTGAGAGAACTGTAGACAACTCCTCTGTTGTGGAAAGCTACAGAACTATCTGGTTTTAGCTTGATGGCTTCAGAATAATCATTCATGGCTTCTTAGTATTGCTCGAGACAGTTATAGACGACACCTCGGTTGTAGTAGATGAGCCCATTTTAGGGATCTTCTCTGATGGCCTCAGTGTAATCTTCGATAGCTTTTTAATGGTTTTTTATCTGGTCGTAGGCTAGTCCACGATAGACATAAGCTTGTTTAGTCTTGGCCCCTTCCTGGATAGCCTGAGAGAAATTTTCAATAGCTTATTAGAACTTACCCTCTTAATAATTATGAACTCCTTGGGTATAGTGCAGCATTGTTGCTTTGATATTATTTCGAAAAATGCAGTTAGTAAGATAATCCTACGATTATGAGTCTACAAAAATGTTTGAAGATGTGGTCAAGAACAATCTGGCGAATTAACTATTTAGACATCATTTTAAAGCATCTTTTGTTGCTTTTTCTCTGGCAATATCATAAAAGGTGCCCTTCTTGACCTGCTCAGCAGCTTAGATGTTTATGGCGCTATTGACGTCGGGATGAGCCAACATGCCGAGGATTGTTTCAATTATATCCTTTACTTTCTTGTTGGGGAGCCATTCTTTTTCACCCAACATTTCTTGACACATAAGGCCGTCTTTGACGTTGGGGTGATAGATAGGAGTGCGGAATTTGAGAGCTGGAAACTTGAAAGGGAACTGTTCAGGAAAGTCAATATCAATGATGAATTTGAAACCCTCATAAGGGCTTCCAATAGGTCCATCAATGCTTAACTACCAATGGAACAGATTCTATTTGACAGTGGCGGTGACTCCTCTAAATGACTAATAATTTACTGTTCTTTCATATCGGCTGTCACGTTAACGAACTCTTTTTCTAGTCGTTTCATATCTGATGCCTCACCGAAATATTTATAATTCACACTCTTTTTAAACAATAAATCCAATCAACACAAAGTCCACAACATTTACATCTTAAAAAGATGTTTGCTTTGTTAAAATATTGAAGCTTTTTCGGGAAGGGTTCTGTTATTGATACTTTTTCAACATGAGTATTTATAATCTCAGAAGATTTGTTTTAGTTTTAAATGGAACCTCGTCAGCAAACTTTCTATAATAAGAATGCAGTCTCAGTCAGAGAGATCGGCTACCAATAGGACAAAAACTATCCCTCCCGCCAAAACATGGAGGATTGTAAGTTAACCCTCATTCAGAAAAAATCATCATCGATAACTTTTCGGGAGACGGATCAGGTCTCTTTGCAGTTTTTGACGGTCATGGAGGCAGTCAGGTCAGCTAATACTGTGCTACAGTCATCCCAAACGTACCTTGATTGTTCAACAAGATTTTCGAAGATGAGCTCATCAAAGATAAGAACAATGTCAAGTCAGTAATATGCAAAGTTTTAAAGAAAACAGACGACCAACTCAAGTTAGTCGGAGCTAGCGATACAGGAACCACTTGTTGCTTGGTGTTTATCAGAAAAGAAGGTGGAAAGAGGATGTGCTATGTGGCGAACTTAGGAGATACTAGAGCTGTTCTCAGTATTGATGGGCAAGCCAAGAGAGTTAGTGTTGATCATAAACCGACCACCCAAAGCGAAATCGAAAGGATTAAGTACTTCGGATGAAAATTTAGAAAATAAGGAGGGGTTATCGTGAAAGGAAGAGTTTCTGGTACTTTGGCAGTCACTCGTGCTTTGGGAGATCTCGAACTTAAGACTGAGGGAGTCTCCAACATTCCTGACATTGAAGTATTCGAAATAACTCAAAGAACCCAGATGTTAGTGGTAGCATCTGATGGTCTTTGGGATGTTTGCTAGGATCAAAAATCACTGGAATTGTGCAGGACAGTCGAAAATGCCAACACTATGGCCACCACTCTGGTCAAATACGCCAAAATGAATGGCAGTAAAGACAATATAAGTGTGATAGTGTTAAAGTTTTGAAAATAACACGATACTAACTCTAAAAATATAGCATCATTAGAAAAATCCCTATCTGGTTACATTATCTAATGTCTCCTTTGTTGGCTGCCATAATTTTATTACCTTATCTTGAGATGCTGTGAGGATTGTGAATGGATTGTCGTCGAGTGTGGCAAGAGCATTTACTGATTGAGTGTGTGCCAAAATGCCCCCGATGAGCTCAATTCTGTCATTTTTGTGATAACAAGCCTTTACTTGCCCATCTTTGGATCCCGCATAGAAAACTGGTGAACTTTGAGGGCCTAAGTTAAAAATTAGTTACTTTGGACTGTATTTACATAGTCGTTAAAGGCATGAAATGTATGCTTATTGTTGTTTATTGGATGATCTAAATCCCACAATCTCAAGTTTTTATCCTTAGATCCACTAATCAGCTTTCCGTTGACGATGGATAAACCAGTAACTGAATCTAGATGGGGAGGTTCGAAGGGAGATAGGACATCCCATGAGTTAATTGTCATTCTTCTTACACTGTGATTTCTGGTTCCATAATAAAGCATATTTGGAGCCGATGTCTGAATAGAATAAAATGTACAATGCTGAATATGTCCTGATTCTTTTATTTTTCCTCCATTGCTTGATTTGGATTGAGTTTTCTCATATCCCAGATCATAAGACTTCCTCCATTAGGTGTGCCTTTTCCACCTGTAAACAAGTAATCTCCTCGACCATGGATCACTCTCACTTCATCTCTGTGGGACTTCAAAACTGTTTTTCCTTCGAGTGAGATCAGATCCCAAAAAGTGACTGTCTTATCACAAGCTGTGTAGAAAAGATGACGTTCGGGGTCAATCATGACATACTTGACAGCTCCAGGAGCCTGAAGTTCAGCTATCATTTTGTGACTTTCCAGATCCCATATTCTAATACTTTTGGTGGCTGTGGAGATGAGGAAATTTGAATGAACAGCTATGGAAGAGACACCGCTTGTATGAGCATCGACCTTCCAGATACACTACCATCTATTCAGAGTTTCTGCTTCAGCACCAACTTGCTCAGGAATTTCTTAAAATGTTGAAGAAGATTTTACCTTTTTCAAGCGATCGATATTTTCCAGCATTCCATCCAACTCACTTATAAGCTGTTTATTGGATGCCTGTTTCTCAAGCTTTTTTTCTACTTTTACAAAACTAGGCTCTTCTTGGCGACCGACTCCGATATTTTTGTCTTTGCTCACCAAATTTCTCATATTTTGATACTTCTCCTGAACTACCTCACATTTTCTTCTGGTCTTCTCTAGCTCACTAGTTAGATGCCTATTGTTTCTTGATAGTTATTGAAATTTTCTTTCCATCTCCTTTCTTTCCCTTTCGTCCATTCTCTTCAGCCCAGCAGAAGGAGGCTCAGGTTCTTAGCTATAGTACCTGTCCAATCTATTCATTGAATCTTCTCTCATTTGAGCTACAGTGCGATGATACTCCGCATTCAAATTCAGCAAATTTTATCTTTCCTATTTTAATCTATCTTTGAGACGTTCGATCGACCTTTCATCATTTTTGTGCTGAGTCAGTAAGTGACAGTTCTCGTATATGTAATTTTTCAGAGCTTGCATTATTGCTCGTACGAATGTTCTCAAGGCATCAATTGTCTCGTACTGTTTATTGAAGAGCACACTGGATTAGATGTCAAAGTAATTGATTGTTTATCTGAGTAGATCAGACTCTTGGCGTTCAGTTATTCTAGATTCGCATATTTCCAATCTTTCCTAGAGATCACGAATGATGATTCCGAGCTGAATGCAATCATTGATTTCTTATTCAGTCAAATCATCTGTGTCTGCTTTGAGGTCGATTCTTTCTTTTTTAATCCTGTACATTGTTAGATCTTTAAGCAATTCTGTTGAATTCTTTTCAGCTTACTCCAGCTATCTTTGAGCAGTATTAATAGCTTGTTATCTGTCTATCTCATAGGTGATTTGTCTGCATATTTTGTTGACGAAGTCCATCTGCATTTTTTAGAATTTCTTCAACTCGTCATGTGTTGGCTCATGGGAAAGAGCAGCTGTGTTTTATCTTTCTTTTTTGGTAGTTCGAGCAGGTTTAACAAACACTTTCAGAACTTCATTAGCTTTTTTAATTCTTTTGATCTAGTCATCTTTCCTTTTGAGTGTTTGTTCATTTCTGTAAGTTTTTATTTTGATTTTCTTGATCTCATTTTCCTTTTTCATGTTCTATTTTTTAGCCTGAAGTAATTATTTCACACGCTTGCTCTTAAGTTTTTCAAATTGATCTTTATCTTATTTCAGTTTGCGGTGAAGCTCCATTTTCTGCATTTTGAATTTTTTTATTTCCTCAGCTAAGTCCCTAATCTTGCTGCTTTGAGTTTCGACTTGCCTTTCCATGTTTTTTTGCTCCTTGGCTTTCCTCCGATACTCTTTCAGCTATCCTTCCAGATTTTAAATTTTATTTACAAATTTGCTCTTTTCGACTATACCACTTTAATCTTTCTGCTTAACGAGCTGTCTTTTTTCTTTCTCGAGTAGAGCTATTTTCTGATGGTACTAATTTTTCATCGAATTTATGACTTCTGTTTAGAGAGACATTTGCTCCTTGCTGATTCTTTCAAGAAACTGCTCTTTTTCAAGGATATACTTGTCAACTTCCTGCAACTCATCTTTGGTTCTCTTCTCTCGTTCGTTCAGGTGCTACTCATGCTCTTGAATCTATTCATCTTCTTCCTCAACGCTCCCTTCCATTTCATCGTAATCGTCTTCAGGTTCATGCTATTGAGTGTGTTCTTTCAGCACTTAGCCTTCCATTAATCTTGCAATTTGATGCTTGAGTTTATTATTCTATCGGCCGATGTCATAGAGCATGTTATGCTTTTTGATCAGAATCTGCTCATCTTTCTTGCTGGTTTCAAAGAGGGAGTTGTACTATGCCTGCAGTTGGGCGTATGAATTGTCTTTATCGATAATTTTTGTCTAAAGCATTTGGATCTGTTGGAGGTATTTTTCCAATACTTGAACCTTCTACCTTTGATTTTACTAGAATCTGCCTCTCAGAGCATTGATTGTCTCGCCATTACTGAGTTGTGGATTTTATCTCATCAGCTCTTAGAATTCCAGCTGCATTAAATCTTTCTCTCTTCTGATGTCATAAATCTTGATTTCCAGCTCATTTAGTTTATGCTTGGTTGTTTGTAGTTCAACCAAACATTCATTGTATCTTCTGTTCAGGGTTCGATTCTCTTCTCGAAGTAACTTTGTCTCCATGGCACTCGAGTCATCAGCTTCGAAATCAACTCTGATCCCTTTCTATTCAAGCATTTTTTTCAATCTTCTGTTCTCAGCCTTTAGATCCTGATTTTATTGTTTGAGCATATCGTTTTTGTTACGATTGATGACAGGAGTGTTCTTGATGTTCATAGCTTTGCTTGCATACTTGAGAGTGTTGAGACTCTATTCAAAGTTAAATTAGGCAGGGCTAACGCAGGCGATCATATAGGTGTTAGAATTACCTCCAAGAGCATCTTGAAGGATTCTAGTTAATTTGGAATTCCTGAAAGTTATGAACTGATCTTTGTTTTTCTCTATTGTTGACAAAGCAGAAATCACGTTTCCCAGCTCCAAGAGTCCCAGGTTGATATTTATGCCTTCTTTTAGAGTATCTCCGGTTGCACCTGTTTTTTTTGCCCTTTATGAGCCTGCCAAGTCAGCAAAGAAAAATCTAGAATGAGTGATACCTGACAACGCCTCCTCCTTCTTGTCATCTTTGTCTGTCTTTAGAGGTTAGCTGTCAATGTACATGGTAAAGATGGCATGGGATCGTGAGCTCATATCATTCATATTTGTTTGTTTTGTGGTTCGATGCATACCTCCTCTCTCCAACAATCGCATCATTTCTCCTGGCGATGCTACAATTTCCTTGACTACCCCTTCTACATTGACTAATCCTGTTTCTCTATCTTCTTTAATGGTGATGCTCTCAGCTCTGTATAACAAAAGATAGTACTTTTTATAGTGTGGATCTGCGAGAAGGTCGATTATTTGTTCATTATACAGCTCAATATATGACGCGGTGACGGTGATGACTGTGCTGTTACTTTTTTGATCTATTTGATCGAATATCTAGGTGATGACTCTAGGAATAATGCCCATACTGGCTTTATCCAATAGTGTCGATACTGCTGTTCCCATTGTGTACGTTTTGCCACCTGCATAGATATTTATTTACTTCCTGTCTGTCCATAGGCCAGAACTGCTGCGTTGTAGCCATCGAAGCATCCCAGTACCAGCTAACGAATACAGTTGACATAGACTTGATCTTGAGGGGAATCCTCCTTGAATACCTGATCAAATTTGTATTATCTGGGCCCATTTTTATCCCCGCTGCTGAGACTCTCCTGACCGATGACTATATCTTGTTGCGATTTGATATGTGTGCAAGTACGATACCCGCCGACCATTTAGCGTTAGAGAAGAGGGCGAACTCGGATGGCCACTTTGACCCTTGTTTTGTTGGATTTAGATTGTGAAGGAATGATGGATTATTCCATTCAAATTTTATAATCAAGACACACTATGCCACTAGCACCTTCTTTGAAAATATCAATGCCGAAATATATTTTATGGTTAGATGCTGAGTTGATTACAAGAAAGTGTTATAGATATTTGATGCAATACCTGACCTCCCTCGATCAATCGACCACCTCCACTAAATTTTCCATTTTCAATACGAATGGTAAATTATTGAGTCAAAGTATCATTGAGCATGAGCAGTTCACGCCTCAGGAAGGATGGCTTGAGCATGATCCTAAAGAAATTGCCAACAATATTCATGAGGCCATCCGACAAGCTGTTGAGGAGATCAGCAAAAATGATAAATAATTCAGCATAGAGAAGATCAAAGGAATGGGAGTCACCAATCAAAGATAGACAATTATTGGCTGGAACGAAGCAGGAGAGCCCTATCATCGAGCGATCGTCTGGTGTGACACCAGATGCAAAGATATATGCAGTCAGTTCAGTCAGAAGTATGGTAACAAATTGAAGCAAAAGACAGGTTTGCCGGTCTCAACATATTTCACTCTCTTCAAGATACTATGGCTCAAATAAAATGTGCCTGCAATAAAAAAAGCAATAAAAGAGGATAAAATCAGATTTGGGACAATCGACACTTGGGTCGTTTATAATCTAACGGGTAAGTACGTCACAGATGCTTCTAATGCCAGTCGGACATTTCTTTGCAATTTGAAAGGTGAGTGGGACGACTAATTGCTTGGTATTGCTGGGCTAAAGAAAAACATGTTACCCACAGTTGTTGACTCATTTGAAGTAGTTGGAAAGATAAACTCAGGTCCTTTGGTTGGTGTGGAGATATGCTCAATTTTAGGAGATCAGCAATCTTCAGCATATGCTCACTAGCTCCAAAAAAATTAGATGAAAATCACTTACGGAACGGGAGTGTTTATGCTGGCCAACATAGGAGATAAGCCTGTCATCCATGACTCTTTCATTACAACCATCCTCTACAAGCACAAAGGACACATTTAGTATGCCTATGAGTGCTCGATATAATGCGGAGGAGGAACACTCAATTGGGCCAGAAGAGCTTAACTGTTCAAATAATACTCATAACTCAACCACTATAGTCCAGCAGACAAGGAACAACTATATTTTTTCCCTGCCTTTGGTGAGATCTATGCACCTTTTTGGAAGACAGGAGTCAAGGGAGGTTTAGTCGGAGTTAGCTTAGCTACAACCAGATAAAACATTCTGACTGCCATTTTGTAGAGCATTTTGTTCAGGGTATACGATTGCCTCTCAGTGAAAGATTTTAGGTCCTTCACTGCAATCTACGCTGATGGAGGAATGACAGTCAACCAAAAGCTTATGCAACATCAGGCCGATCTCATCAACAAAGATATCATAATCAGAGAAAGAGATACCTGTTGGGGAGTGGCAAAGGGAGTCCTCACTTGTAGATCACTTAAATTCCAGGGATTCTAAAATGAGGCCAGCAAGACCTATACAGCTATTCAGGAGCAGCACCAAAATTATCGAGGAAGGTACAAAATGTGGGAAAGTGAAAGGCGCCATTTCTATAATTGGGATGAGAAATGATTATGATAACCTTGAATTATGAAGTATCATTTGGGACTGAAAGTAGTTTTGATTCTGCTGGTAACGATCCTTTCCTGAAGATTGAAATATGGCCGTGTCAGTATTTTCCATTTCTGACTCAATTATTCACACCAACATTCTTTCCGAGTATCGGCTTCAACACTCTCAGTATTTGTTGCTGTGTTATCATATGTAATATTTTCGTCTGCTTAAGATTGTTCAGTGTTGCCAGTATCAGGCAACCCTTATATTTCTTCCAAAAATACAAGCTGCTTCAATTGTTCTTAATAGCCGACTTGGCCTTAAAAGATTTATTTTGAGCTCCATTATTTGCTGAGAGTTTTGAATTGTTTAGTTGACTGCTCTCCAAACAATTTTTTGAAAGAAGATTGATTGACTGCATTATTTGAGAGGCAAGTTATTGAGTCATATGAGCAGAGATTCCCATCAATACTGTTTTCCATTTTTTTGGTCGATTTGATCCGACACAAACTTTCCTTATCAATGACACTTCTGTGCTCTTCTGTTTAAAATTCAGGATTGATTGCAATAGTTTTAGCTTGTTCAAGGATTTCTTCTTTCATCCGATCCATATCTATCCTCAGCATATAATTTTCATATTCCAGATCTGTGATCTTATTTTTCAGCTGATCGATCTCCTAAGGTTGGTTAGTTTCATGTTCTAAAACTAGACCAGCTGAGACAGGTTCGAAGTAAGGTTGACTACGGTTCATTTGAAGGGTCTTATCGGTTAATTTTTATAGTGATTTTTTACTAGCCGTCCTAAAAGTATAGTAGCTCAATTGCTGCCTTACCCTTTATAGTTATTCTTCAAGCTCCCATATTTGATGATCTTGTCCGGTCATGCTCACAGCTTAGCTACTTTTCTCCCAACAGCCCTACACTCCCTCGCCTTGGGCCATCCTAAGCTGCTCCCTAAAGTCCTACACGTCGACCTGAATATTCCATTGTTAACCTCTATATTTGAATTTTTCTTTTGAAGGTACTATATCTCTGCTGTCAGCTGTTCAATATAGCCCTAGTAATTGTTGACTTTCTGCTCTTGCTAGTGACTCATTTCCACAACATAATCAATCAATTTTACTGCGATAGGCTATCAAATACCTGACAGTTCGGCCATGTATATTTTATTGGTTTCTTCGCTGTCATGAGCTTCCTGCAGCTCCTTGATCATAGTAAGTAGCTTATTGATGAACTAGAAGGATGTTTGTTGTCCGCTAATTTAACAAAGTGCTTTCTGGAGTTCCTAATACAGTAGATGATGCTGTTAGGTTGGTCGGTGGATTAGCACGGATAATTGCTCCTTGACTTCCATCAACTGGCCCAGATCCTGGAAGTATTTATTACTTTCTTCGCACATGTTATAAATACATTCAGCCTTGGTCAATTAAATACTCTATCAAAATGGAGAAACGTGTACCAATAAGATAATCACTCTTCTGTCTCTATTTTAATTGTTAGAGGTGGCTGATCTAAAATCAATTTAAAAATAATGAGAAAAGCAACCGAGTATCCTGGTGGTCCCCTGGAAAAGAAAATCCATCGCAATAACGAACACAGAGGATACCAGAGACCTGTAGATTCATTAAAGGCAAGACAGGAGGGACATCAGGGAGTTCATCGCAAACACAACTCTCCTGACTACAATAAATATCGTACTCAATAGAATAAGAGTAATCTTCGCAATCGCAACAATCAAGAAGAGCAGGCTCGACCAACACGCAAATAAGATGAGGAGGCCTATCCCAAAAAAAATAAAGAACTGACAAAGACCAGTAGCCATCCTGCTCTCGATCTGAAACAGCTAGCTCAGGAGTAAAGCTAGGACTACAAAAAATTGCACGACAAGCTCAACTTAATTGAGAACAAGATAGCCGACATGAAGAAGCACGTTCAGAAGAAACGGGAAGAGAAGGCGAAGATGCTGGAGAGGAGGCGGGAAAGGATAGCCCAAAGATAAATGCACCAGTAGTAGTCATAAGAAGAGATGGAGCCTGAAAACAATAGCAAATTGGATCTTCGGCAATTTGTGTCAAAAGAAAGAGAGCACAAAGAGCTTCATACCTTTTAAAAAAACCCCTACTCACCCAAACATAACATTTACTACATTTCTGAGATCATAAAAAGCTATCGAGATGAAAAATCACTTGGAAGAGAGCATTTGCTGACTTCTCTGCATATCTTTAAAGTGTTAGAAAATTCAAGGTTTGCGACTGAGCAGGAAATGAGATAAAGGCAGGTCACCCTTCCCCGACGAGAAGGATATGAAGGTAAATTTTATATGACTTAGGCAAAAAGACAGTGGTTTTTGATTTGGATTAGACATTGATTCACTGCAACGACACCCTCACACCTCCCTATGATGTCAAATTACCTATCACTTTCCCCACGGGTTAAGTTATCGAGGCTGGCATCAATATTCGTCCTCATGCTCAATAAATTCTAAAAAATTTAAGCAAGCATTTCGAGGTGATTGTATTCACTGCCAGTCACTCATGCTATGCCAACGTCGTCCTCGATTATCTAGACCCAAACGATCAATACATTCATCATAGATTGTTCAGAGATCACTGTTATCAAACTCCAGAAGGCATGTACTGCAAAGATCTCCGAGTACTCGATCGAGATCTGAGCCAAATGGTTCTAGTTGACAACGCTGCCTACTCCTATGCAGCTCAACCTGACAATGGCATTCCTATTTTGCCATACTATCACGGAAAGTCAGACTTCGAACTTAGGGCCCTTGAAAAATATATTCTCAACATGGTGATGGCATCAGATGTCAGACAGATCAACCGCCAAACCTTCCAATTCCATCAATATAGAAACTATTACTCGAATCCTGAAAGATTGGTTGAGGAAATATACATGGTGGAAGAGAAATGATTACATCTTATGATTCAACATATGATTATTAATAAAATAGGCATATCAAGCAACAGAGTAAGTGTTGATGAAGTTGTCGGTTTGCCTGGTGCCTACCTTCAGAGGAGGTCTTCTGATTGTGAAGTCTCGTACGTCGACTGATCCCACCTTCGGAGTCACGTCTTACTTCATTGGTATCCAACGAGTTCCGCTGAGAGAGGCATCTCTTTTGTTGACTTTTTCTGTGACTGCAGGTTCTCTCCATGTCCTTCTGCTTTCGGCAAAGCCAGAAGTATTTCTGAAACTGAGGTCTCTAGTATTGTTGAAGCCATCAGAGTGGGAGACTATTTTTCCTCTGTTTCTGGAGTTGTAGTTATTCCTGTCGAAGTAGTGATAGGTTGTTTTGAACCATCGCGGGGTGTCTTAGCTGATTTTCCTAGGCATTAATTTAAATCATACGCAGGGTGCACAATGAACTCTTTTCTTTCACGTTCCACATCAGCATTGGATCTTTTGAGTTCCCAATGCATGATTCTCTTCTGGACATACTAAGGATTTTCGCGTTCGGCACTTTTATCTCTGTTGATTTCGCTTAGCTTGCGGAAAGGTTTGGGCTTGCCATGGTAATCTTCGGGAAGCTGTGTAAGGAATTGCATTACTCGAAGGGGGAAGAGTTTCCAGGGTCGACTCATGAAATAAAATTAATCTTATTTCGACTGACATATTTTATAATGAATCAGGATCAATAATAACTCACTAGTGCTCTAGAATTACTTGCTCAACAAATTCTCAGCACCGAAGAGGACCATCATTTGACCTTAGCCAAAGCACTTCTGGTAGATATCGATCCTCGCTTCGGTCCGCTTCTGGAATATGTGACCTCATTTGTATCAATTAAACCAGCGATACAGTCATATTATCAGCAAAATCGACATGAATAGATTAAGTGGAACTATGTGCTTTCACAACATCAAAATTTTACATTAGTTGGCCTGTTCATTCTAGATCTGGCCTTAAGCAATTCAAAGTAAAATTATATCGAGAGCATCCTTTAACTGCCAGAAGAAGCTCAGCTCACATTGAAGATATTTGTGCAAGAAGTCACCTTAAGAGAATCCTTCATATCTGTCTATCAAGAGCCTGAAGAGGAGGACAGAAACCGATAACATTTGATGGAAGTATCAGAGTAGAACTAAAAGCTGAAGCAAGAGCGAGATTATTGGCAGCACAAATACTAAGATTTAAAGGAAAACTACGATTATCTTAAGTCGACTCATGATAAAATTTCGGAAGAGCTAAACTATCTCAAGCAATAAAGATATACGCTGATCAATTAGTTAGGAGGTAGTGAGTGTGGCTCTGTCGACGAGACGGTCGAAAGAGTTAAGCGTGAGATGGAAAATTATGATAAAACCATCGAAAAGCAGCAGAAAGAGATTGATGAGAAGAAGGTCATTCTGAATGGGAAAAATGACGAACTGTAAAAAATTGAGGAGACTATCAAAAGAAACAAATATGAGGAAAAAATGATAGAACTATAATAAACTTTAGCAAAGGTTGCTAGATTGGAAAAAGAGCTCGCCATAAGCAGAAGCAATGAAGAGGATTTGAAGGGAAATATTGAAGACATGAAATAAATTCTTTCATAGAAGGAGGAAGAAACAGTATCACTAAAAAAGCAACTATCTACTCTGGAGGCCTACGAGAGCAAATATCTTGCTATAAGAAAGCTTCACAATCAGTTCAAATTTAAAATTGTCAAAAACATTAAAGACCCCCAAGAATGATCTTTCTAATTTATAAACCCTATTGCAAATATAAGCACCTTTGAACCTGAAATGAACATAACTCCTACCGTCCCCATCCTTGCCGATAACCGTCTCAACAGAGCAATTTCAGCTCTGACATACGGTTTGCACTGTCTGATGCTTGACCCTCGTACTTCTCGCCTCCACGATTGCATTCTCACAATTCACTAGTAGTACATTAACATACTGCACTTGATCATCAGCAAAAAAGTCAGCTATTTACTCAAACTCCACTAAATTTACAACATAACAGACAACGAGTTTTCAACAGAGTCGAAACTCAAAGAATACAAAATCCGTACCTAAACATTAATACAGAAAATTATCTCATTTTGTATACACAGTCGCTCGACAGCTTCACATTTGCATTTCACACTGAGCAATAAAAGTAGATTTGCCGAATGGCAATCGTCTTATTTGTGAGAGAAGCTAAATTGTACTACGATAGGCTCAACCAATTCGATCCATTTAAGGCATAAGCCATGATGACTTTTTTGGAGGCGGACAAAGATGGAGGGAATTTGCTGGATATCGCCTAAATCGAAAACATTCTATCAGAGATGAAAATATACAGAGAAAGCTCCTAGATTATGAAGGACATTGCTTAAATAAACAGAATTCTTTATGACCACGAAAAGCTAAAGAAGCCGAAAGATATGACAAACCAATAACTTAATTAGATGGGATTCCAATATTTGCTCCGTTATTATACAATCAAGGAGGATCTGGCAAAAATATTCAAAGAGTACTGCAGTCAATTCAGAATCCAGAATAGGTCGAACAAGGTCAACATTATTAGCATTGTTCGCTACAATGAGAATCCGATCATGTCTGCAGCACAGCTTAAATAATTTTATGAAAAGATGTTGTTTCGGGAAGTTGATGAGGAATATTGCAAAAAATTGATTGAGTCTTTTCCAGTCTACGATGGCGAGGGAAAATAAAAATCTGAAAAGCAGGAGTTGATTAGTTTCAATAATTTTTGCTCATTGTTGTCGAGTCGAAAGAATTCGGCTTATTGTTAGGAAAAGAAAGAGCAGCATCATAGCATGAACTATCCTTTGACAGATTACTACATCTTCTCGGATATGACCGATTACTGGCTGAAAAGCGAGGAGGCGTAGGTGAAAAATAGCTATGAGCTTAGCCTAAAAAGAGGGGCTAGATGTCTTCTGTTCAAGCTTAAGTAAACAAGTCAACATGAGCCGATGGTTGCCATTTCCGGCCAGCTTGAAGGCCTCGAGGAATTGATGAAAATCATTGCAACAAAAGCTTTCTAATTTAACAACTTCCCCATTATTCTTAAGTTCCAATACGAATAAATCAGCAAAATAGCCCTCGACAAGACAGCAGCTATCATAATAGACATCTTGTAAAATCAGCTCTACATCCCACCTCCCGACTATCAATAACATGAATCTTTGCCTTCTCCTTCTGAGCTGATGAAAAAAGTGCTTATAATGGCCACTGTCAATTCCAAGCTGTTCAGATTTCCAAATTTACCTGAGGAATCAATCAATTTTTTCAAAATAGTCAGTCTTTTTGGAAGCAAGTTAGATTTTTAAAGAAAGGGGCAATTTACTTGGAATTATGTCCCTGTTGATGACTCCAAGGCCAATAAGATGGAAAATGTGTAGGACGAGAATTTTTCTAATTATACAAAAAGAATGATGCTGAAGGTTGGCCCGACAGCAGAAAAAGGCACGTAGGTCAATAAAAACTCATCATGTAACTTTATTGATAAATAGGTTATTTGCGCATGGGAATCCAAATTATCGGCTTGACTTTCAAAAACATCAATGAAGAAAACTACTTCATGCTGTCACTATTCCTTTAAAATGGAGGTGCAAAGTGTGGCTATCTTCTGAAACCTCCCTGGATGTGCTATAAAAATCCAAGAACTCTATACGCCAAAAATTTCAACTCTCCAGTCATGAATATTTCATTGAAAATATTGTCAGGTCAGAATTGCATCATCAATGAATTGCCAAAAAAAGAAAACTTGTTTGTGGAGGTATCTTTGCGAGGAGCCAAAAAAAGTGAGGAAGTCAGCAAAAAAGCCATTTCTGAGTCATTTCATCCAGGATATTATGTTCAGTTCGGTCTGTAATGCGAGTTTACAGTCTATTGTATGGATCTCGACACTATTCTGTTTCTTGTGATGGGAGCATAATCCAAGACGATCGTAGCTGGTCGAGCAGTTCCCGTTCGACATTTAAAGCAAGGTCTCCATCCTGTGTACCTGATGGGAAACCATTTCAAAGAGTCAATGTCGAGTTATCTCTTCATACATTGCTAGCAAAATTAACTTCATCGCAAGCCAGTTATGCATTTATAGTCAAAAATGTGATATTTCCTTTACTCTTTATCCTTTATGTCGCATTAATCAAGGTATTTTGTTGTGTTTTATGCGTTCTGGCTGTTTGTGTTGTATACTGAATACTATTGCTATTAGTACTGCCTGACTGAGCAACTAATTATTTTATTTTAATATAAATGGAGTGGCTTCAGTCCAAACTATCCAAATCGAACATCGAAGGAAAATACAATTTCCACCTTAGTGTCAGCACCGAGGAAGTCGACTCATCAACAACTATCAATATCACGGCCTACACTGACAAAAAACAACAGGCAGTAGTTCCATGTAATTATGTCTGGTTCATTGTCAAAAATGGTGTGCCTCAGGAAATATCAGATTTTAGAGGATCAAGTTTCATCTGCGAGACCAACTATATAGGTTGTCATGTTCAATGCCACATCATCGTAAGAGATCAACTATTCATAGAGTAATGACCCTCACTTCTCAGGAAAGGCTATCGTCACTTTGGGTCCAGTTGAGTTGGATGTGACGCTGAAGACTGACATATTAGGCGCACTTTCCCAAGGATACAACAACATGTCAGTACATCTGATCGGCAGCAACTACTAATAACGGTAGTGTAATTTGCAGGTCTATGAGGATAAAATTAAAATCATGCATGCCTTCTCTGACCTCAGCTATTGTTTCGATTACTCTCTCATGGAACCTCTTTTCACTCATAATCCCAAGGAAATCAACAGAATTACAATTGTCTTCAATTAAAAATATGAGCATGAGCTGAAAAGATTCGAAAGGAAGCTCTTCGGCAAAGAGGATCTATCTTTCACTAGATCTTCCATAAAAAATCAGTCGACAAATTCCCAAGGACCTTTAAAGCTTGAGTTGAGATTCAATACTAGGGCTAGTAGGGACTCTTTTCTTTATACTACCAAAGCATTTATCACAAAGAGGGAAATCAAAAATTCTGCAGTGGTGAGAAAGATTGAAAAGATCAATTTTGAACAAAATTAAGAGTTCAGTGCAGTTCATCAAGTCAACGACCTCAGAAAGGATTTAGTGAGATATGACAGAGCTTATAAAAAATTACAGGCCGATCGGAGAAAATTATAAGACTAGCGTTCGAACACCACTGTTAGCTACACCAGAAAAGATGATTATATGACCAGCTCTCGCCGAGAGTAACCTTCGCCTTTGCTTGGCAAGGTTCAGCATCTTGAACGAGAAAACTAGAATCTCAACAATCGCATCCACTCTTTAGTCCAGGAGATCAACCAAATCAAAATATCAAACAATAATAATAGTCAGTTAAACTTCAAGAAGAAAAGAATGCCAGAGGAAAATACTATATCTCACTTGCTTGATGATTTGAGTAGAAGTTAGCATATGATTCACTTTGATGCTTAAAATCAGTTTAGCATCGATCGTCTTCAGAGCTAAAAAAGAGTTCTACAAATGAATCTTGATCAGGCTAATGAAAAGATTTCCTTCCTTGAAAAAAGGGGTAATCAGCTGCCTTTTGGAGTCATCACAGTTGAGAAGGTCGTCATGGATAGGCTAGTAGCCTAGAGAGATGATCTAAAAAGAGTCAATGAAAAAATGGAAAGAGATATCAGGCAAAGTAAAGACACAGTCCAGCAGCTCAGAAGTGAAAACCTCAAAACATCAAGAATGAGCAGTCTAAATGATTCTGTTATCCAGCGAGACGTCGAATAATTAAAGTCTAAGCTGCGCATATGTGAGTTGCAACTTGATGAAGAGACTCGAGACAAACAGCATTTTGAGGAAAAGTGCATTACTTTGGCCAGAAAGCTCAATTAGATGGAGACAGAAATGAGCATGTATAAGAAAAATCAAGACATTCTCAACCGCAGTCAGAGCCTAAGCTAGCAGATGGATGATTACAATGAGGAACAGATAAAGATACTGAAAGACCACAACGGCTTCCTAGTCTCTGAAAACTAAAAATTGGCCAAGGCCTGTGAAAAATACATGGCATAAGCTAAACAAGCCATCAAGCTGCGTCAGTAAATTCTTCAACTTCGCTAAAAACTGACAAAAGCATACACAAATCCCGAGTCATCATCTTTCGATCTCTGATCAATACTACACTCATTGTTTATAACATCTCACTTGAAATCCGGGCAATATTAAAAAAATATTTCATATTTGCTCGCTATATATAATTGTGAATATTTGAAGCAAATTAGTATCTGGCGGGTTTGGATATATAAGAATTTCATAATAAATGTCTGATTCTGTCGGATCCTTCTACGAAGTCTAGCGACTCGTCAAAATGGACTGTGTGTAGGGTGGTAAATAAAATGCTTATTCAGAATGTTGGTTTCTAGTCAAATGGAAAGGATATCCAATGTCACAGTGTACTTGGGAACCTGAGCCAAATTTAGGAAATTTGGAGGCCGATATCTAGAGGCTAAAGAGGGAGGACTGAAGAGTGAGTAAAAGAATGAGCATAAGAGCAAGAGCAAAAGTAAGAATAAAAACAAAAGTAAGAATAAAAATAAGAGTAAACCTCTGGCAAAAGAGAAGGTCCGAAAGAAAAATATCCAAAAATTAAGTGCTTTTTACTCAGACAAAAAGCAGCACACAGCCTCATAATCACCAGTCGATCTAAATCCAACCGATCATATTTCATAACATGTCCAAGCAATAAAGAAATAGAAAAAATAAGTGTAAATACTGAACGAGATCAGAGACTAATTCAATAATTCAAGCCTTCTTATATTATTGAAATAGGAAGTCATAGAAATGGACAGGAAAAAAGCAATTTTATTATTCCCCAACTAGATTTGCCAGTTTTATCAGCTAAGAGTTGAATAGGTCATGTTTGGCAAAAAAATTGCTTGATACTTTGTATCTTTTCTAACAAATTGAAGGAATAATCATGGTCTCTCTAAGTAGGCCACAAGGACAAAATGATCAAAGGGATGCCTATCAGTAGGAATTAATTCTTTGTCTTTAACCTCTTCGTTTGTGATGTATCGGATCGACCCTCCTCCAATTTTCAAATCAGAAATGATCTTGTCCTTACTTTATGCGACCACGATATTTCCTTTATGATATTGACCTTGGGTCATCGTTCTTTTCTTGATTGTTGTGAGTTCGTGTTATTTTTCAGGATAAAAATTGAAGATGTTCTCAAATTGTCCATCGTTTCCCATAAAGGAGTTTATGTCTCCTCCAATAATGAAATGATAGTTGTTGTATTTTTTCTTCAGATTTAACAACGATTTTTTCATTATTTCCAGCTGTTTCCTGTTCTTTTCTGTTTTTGAACTGAGATGGGCGTTGATAATGATAAAATTATCTACTACCATTATTGAAGGATCTTCAGACCAAGTCAAGTCTTTTAGCTCTTCTCTTGTTAAAATCTCACTGACTGGCTTTTTGATCTGGAAGGTTGACTTCTTGACGATAACTAACTTGTCTTTGGCCTCATCTGTAGCAACATGATATTTATTGGTCTTCTCAATAGCTTCCTTCAGATTAGCAGAATACTACTGAAGAAAAAATATGTCGGCTTATATTTTTTTGAAACTTGACATGAATTTATCTAACTTTTTTTCCTCGCTCAAGAAGGACAGTTGATAGAAAGGACCAAAAGTATTCAAGTATTTTTCTGGTGAATTTTTAATTACTTTTTAGAAGTCCTTTTATTGATAGACGTATGAGAGCAACGTATGGAAAAGAATGAAGTCATACAACTTTGTAGTGTTTCTCTATTATTGGCTAAAAGGTATTTCTTTTGCTTCTGGGATCTTGTCGAACTATGATTCCCATTTATCTTCGAACTCTTATCTATTCATAAATTTTCCATTCTTGATGCCCACATTCACACAAAAGGCAGGACTGTACCTTCCGATCCTGATTTTTTGATCAATCTTTCCCATATTCCACTTGAACTGCTTAGAGTATGAAGGTATGTAGATAGGTATGATTGTCAAAAATAATTAACTGATGCGCTAGAGCTATTTTTCGTATTCCTGGCAGTAGAACTCAAAAGGATTGTTCATGATATCACAGTAATTAAGAGTGGCAACTATAATTGGCTTCTTTTCTCGAGGGGGAGATTTACGAGTGAGATAAGGTAATTCCATTCAATAACTCTTTGATTGTAGCTTTCGGTTATAAATATCATTTTGTCATACCAAATGTAGGATCAATACAGTTACCCACTAACTTGTTAATTTGGTACATAGCTCCTAGACATTCTTAGTCTCCTAGGTGCCGGCCAGTCACCTGGATGGCTGTTGGCAGTCCCTTGCTTGCCCATATCGAAGGAGCAGCCTTCTTTTCGAAAGATGTAACAGGGATGTATTTGGTTTCTTCTTCTTTGACTGGGCGAGTTGGAATTGACCCTGCAGGAAGTTACAAGATATTCTGGTAACAAGAATAGGCAAGTTGATAAACAAGTAGGTCGGTTGTTCCTGGAAGAGGAGCTGTGAAAGGCATAACAGGGCTAAGGATAACATCGATACCTTTTTCATGCCACTCCTTATAGAACTCCTTCCTCACATCATCGATTTATTTGTGGATCTTGAAGAACTCTTTTCTTGAAGGTACTTTTCGATACATACTTTTGACTTATTTTTCCACATCACAATCATTTCTTAAGGATTTAAGCCACACTCCTAGCCTGCCGAAAAGATGGAGATCATAAAATTATGCAGCTTGTAGATTTGGAGGATGCCCTTCCATTCTATGAAACATTCCGTTGAGAAAGCCACTCAGAAAGACAAACTCAAAAAAGAAATTTCGGAAAAGATGCAACTGTGGAAAGTTAAATTCAACCACCTTGTGCTTATCAGCCTTCAGAGCTTCAATAGTTTCTTATATTGAATTTACTATCCCTGGGGCCACTTTCATTTCATGATTGGTGTAAATGTATCCAACTGTTAACTTTTTCCTCTTTGCTGCTTCATATCGAGCTTGATCCCATTCTCCATACAATACAGGGTCATAAGGCACTATATTTTTACCTATTGTTTTTGAACAGAGCCAAGGCAAGTCATCAAAATGGCGTGTGAGAAAACCAAAACAAGGATCAATATCGCCGATCTTTATCCCCTAACAATAAGAAATAATTTACTTATATTCCGCTTGGACCGACTCTTCCTTTTGGAGAAAATCGTTTTGACCCTGTTGGCTTAAATCCATACGTTCCACAAAAAGCTGCAGGTATCCGAGCTGAGCCTCCTGAATCAGACCCCAATCCAAATGCACAAGCTTTAGATGCAACTAAAGCTCCTTATCCTCCTGAAGAACCTCCAGACAAAAACTTTGGGTTGTGAGGATTATATGTTCTTCCATAGACTGGATTTTCTGATTTTATTCCCAGCAACCCTTGAGGCACATTAGAATGAGCAAAAGCAATACATCCTTATCGTTCCAGCAGCTCAACGATATCTGAGCTGACTTTTGAAGGGGTCAAATTATCTGCAAATCCGCATGTTTCAATCATTCCCTCAACTTTTAGATGATCCTTTACAGTGAAAGGAATCTTCTTGTGGGCTTGTTTCTCAAAAACTCTTTCGATATTTACATCTGCCAAAGAGTTTAAGTTTTGGACTTAGGGATTTAAGCAGCGGACTGCAAATGTATTGAAAACAGTTTAGTCGTTCATCTTCGCCAAGTCCTATAGCTTGCTGTTGAGAAGGTTCTTATCTACCTTGTTCCTTAGCGGTTCAAGAAGGCTGAGTTGCTGTTGCTGGCGCTATCGTAGCTTGCTGATATTTTTCTTGATTGGTGGGGATGGTCCAACAAGGCCAAATCTTCTGAGCAATTTCATAATTATATTCCTTTCTGATTAATAAAGATCAAAACTCAGGTCAATACATAGCAATCAAAAGGCAGTTTTCAAGAAGTTGAGATCGAAATCTTCCAGGCATTTAGCATTAGCTCTGTTTCTCAAAAGTCGCAAATATGTATCGTGTAGCATCTACTGCTTCAAATACTTCATCAAGACCATTTCATCCTCAAGCTTCAAAATTTTTTATTGATTGAGCACCATCATCCTAACCAGCAAGGCATGGATCACAGATTATCCATCAAGAAGAAATAGGTCTAAGATGATGGGAGCTAGATTGTTGGGACAATTATATAGACAAATAGTTACGTAGTATTGAGCAAAAATGGTCAGGTCCCAGCCTTCATTTTCGATCCTGTCTAGTATCTTCAGGACATTGTCCTTCATGAGGTCTCTCAATACTTCAAGCATTCTTTTAGTTCCACTGAGATCATTTTCATAAACTTCTGACCATTTTTTAAATTTCATGATACCCACAAGCACCCAAAACACCCTTTCAGCCAGCTCTACTTCAACAATCTAATGTTCCTTCATCTGCTCATCGTTCTCAATATCAAGAAGTTTTAGAAGTACTCCAGCAATCAGGTTCATTCCTTGTGTATATCCTTTTTTGCTTAAATTAGCATAAGCGATCAGAATTTGCCTCAGGTCTTTAACATTATTTGTCACAATTGTAGTCCTAACCACATCTTTATCGATGATGTTGAGATCTTTTTCTGAAGCATTGGAGGGATCACTCAATTATTCAAAAGTTCGCTAAGCTTTTTTTTTCATTTCAGGAGCATTGGCTAGTAATTGCCAGACGTCTTTTCTGATTGTATAGTCGATTCCGTGGAAGATGGAGAAGTAGATGTCTTTCTTTGAGGCCAGCGAAAGATCCTGTTTTTGGATAATGTTTTTCCATTCTTATACTGTGAGCAACTTTCCTTAGCATTTTTTTCCGATCAGCAAGAACCCCTTGACATACATATTTTAGACCCCTTCTTATTGGTCGATGTTTTAGTTGTCGGTTCCATCTTGGAGAAGTATAAAATCCTAGCTGGGAGGTTCTTCGAGTATTTAAGAGACGATTATTTCAAAGGAAGTTCCACTATTCTTAGGGCTTGACTCTTGCTATTTGTCCTCTTGCTGCTGAGGTTTATTGAAGATAGTTTTGAACTGTTTGAGATAGTGCATAAGTATTAATTATAACCCAACTAAACTATCACTTGTAATAACAAAAGTAATTTTCTATATGGCTATAGCATCATTCCAACATGATCACTTGTTCTGGGCATTTTCCTCGTTTTACAATGTCATTTATTATCTGTTCGATTAAGATTATTCTGACCTCGATCACACCAAGAGACAGTGGTTGCTGTTTGAGG
>Ga0100381_1001400_pt1 | contig 22863 bp, 28 predicted proteins | sample CryGeymeta201505_FD_80416 | JGI IMG/M metagenome (GOLD analysis project Ga0100381, IMG submission 80416) | Groundwater microbial communities from Crystal Geyser aquifers in Utah, USA - Crystal Geyser metaG 2015-05 | ecosystem: Environmental > Aquatic > Deep subsurface > Groundwater | place: USA...
CAACGACTGGCGGGCTTTTAAAGATTTAAATTTTAACTTGCCCCGGAGCATAGGAATGCGGCGGATTAAACTTTTTCTCATCTTGGTGCCTTCAAAGTAAAGCGGGCGGTGGCTGCGGATGTTTTGACCTTTGGCCCCCCTGCCGGTAGTGTGGCCGCCCTTGCCGGAGCCATAGCCGCGGCCGACTCTTTTTTTGGCAGTGGCAGTAATTTTGGGGCGTGTTTGCAGTTTCATTTGGACTCCTTAAGACTTTAACAATTTAAGCGCTTTAATAGTAGCATAAACATTGGAGGCTTTGTTCCGGGTGCCTAAAACTTTACTGGAAACATCATTGATGCCGGTGACTTCCATGACGGCCCGGACGGCCCCGCCGGCAATCACGCCGCTCCCGGGAGGAGCCGGTTTTAATAAAATCCGGGCGGCACCGAACTTGACCTGAATATCATGAGGGATGGTGGTGCCGGTCATGGCCACAGTGAATAAGTTTTTCTTGGCGCGGCGGATGGATTTTTTAATGCCGGACAAAACATCCGGGGCTTTGCCTAAACCGACGCCGACCCGGCCTTTTTTATCGCCGACGACCATCAGAACAGAAAAGCCAATCTGGTTGCCGCCTTTGGTTTTTTTGGAGACCCGGTTAATCTGAATAATTTTTTCTTCAAACTCTTTTTTTTCTTCGTAGCGGGGCATATTAGAATTTTAAACCTTTCTGTCTGGCGGCGTCGGCCAAGCAACGGATCCGGCCATGATATTTATAAGCGCCGCGGTCAAAAACTACGGCGGAGATTTTTTTCTTTAAAGCCAAGGCGGCGATTTGGCCGCCGACGGCTTCCGGGTCTGACCCGAAAGCGGCCACTAAAGTAATCCCCTGGGCATCATTGATAATTTGGGCGTAAATATATTTTAAGGAACGAAAAACCGTTAAGCGCGGCCGGAGGGCTGTCCCCTTAGTTTTCAGGCGGGAGCGATACAGTCTTTGCAGTTTGGCGTTTTTATATCTTTTGATCATATTTTTAGGCTTCGGCGGCCTTAGCGGCTTTACCCGGCTTTAAACGCACCAGTTCGTTAAGGTAGCGGATGCCTTTGCCTTTGTAGGCGTCCGGCGAACGGAAGCGGCTGATATTGGCGGCAACCTGGCCGACCAAATATTTATCGGCGCCGCTGACAATAATAAATTTAGTATCCTTAATTTCCAGCTTAATGCCCGGGGGCGGGTTAAAGACAACCGGATGAGAATAACCCAAGGCCAGTTCCAGGCCGGACCCTTTGGGAGTAACCCGGAAACCAGTGCCCTGGATTTCCAAAGTCTTGGTAAAACCTTTGACCAGGCCGAAGATCATATTGGCAATTAAACTTCTGGTTAAACCGTGCAAGGCTTTGCTTTTGCGGCTGGTCCGGACGACTTTGACAAGCAAAGTATTGTCTTTTTGGCTGACCTGAATATCCCGATGAATTAGTTGGGTTAATTCCTGGGCCGCGGATTTCACGCTGATTAAACCGCGGCTGATAGTGACGGTCAGGTTGTCAGGAACAATGATGGGTTGAAGACCGATTCTGGACATAAGTTAATTAATTTTACAGATAATTTCGCCGCCCAGGCGCTGCTTTCTCGCCTCTTTGGCGGTCATCATACCTTGAGAGGTGGAAATAATGACCAGGCCCCGGCCGATGGTCAATTTTTTAATATTGAATTGATTAACATAGTGGCGGACGCCGGGCTTAGAAATTCTTTTGATTTGGGCGACGGCCGGCTGTTTCCGAACATATTTTAAGGTAAGGTTTAAGTTTTTTTCTGCCGCTTGGTTGCCTTCGACCTGATAGTCAGTTAAGTAGTTATTGGTAATTAATATTTTCACCAAGCTTTCTTTAAGGCGGGAGTAAGGCACCAGCGTAGTTTTATGCTTGGAGCTTTGGGCATTTTTAATTCTGATTAATAAGTCGGCAAGCGGATCGGTCATATTTTGTTTACCAACTGGCTTTGGTGACTCCCGGCAATTCGCCTTTATTAGCTAATTCCCGGAAACAGAGGCGGCATAAACCAAAGTGCCGCAAGTAGGCCCGGGGGCGGCCGCAAAGCTTACAGCGGTTTTGTTTGCGGGAGGAAAATTTTGGCTGTCTTAATTGTTTGTTAAAAAATTTAACTTTGGCCATACTTAGCAAAGGGCAAACCTAATAATTCCAGTAATTTTAAGGCTGTCTGATTATCGGCGGCAGAAGTAACCAGGGTCACTTGAAAACCTCTTGTCTGGTCGATTGTATCATAACTCACTTCCGGAAAAATAATCTGTTCTTTAAAGCCGAGCGAATAATTACCGCGGCCGTCGAAGCTAGTCCGGCTGACACCCTTAAAGTCGCGCACTTGCGGCAAAACTACTGAAATCAGTTTGTCTAAGAAAGCGTACATCCGCTCGCCTCTTAAGGTGGCCATGACACCGATGTGGTCACCGGCACGGATTTTAAAGGCGGCTTCGGCTTTACGGGCTTTGGTGACAATCGCTTTTTGGCCGGCAATTAAACTCAGGTACTCGCTGATTTTTTTAGCCACGCCTTTATCGCCGGCGCCTTCTTTAATCCCCATGTTAATTACAATCTTTTTCATTCGGGGAACGGCTAAGTCATGCTGAAGTTTAAGCTCTTTTTTAAGGGCGGGAACGATGGCGGTAAAATATTTTTCCTGTAAACGGTTCATAAGGGTTTTTGGCATTTTTTACAAATTCTGACTTTTTTCTTTTTGGCCCCCTGAAAACCGATTCTGGTCTGAAGATGGCAGTGAGGGCAAATTAAGGCGATTTTGGATAAAGCTAAGGGCCGCGCCAGGTCCAGAATACCGCCCGGCTGTTTGTCACCCTGTTTTTTAGTGTGCTTTTTATACATGTTGGCGCCGGCAACCACCACCTGATCGGCTTTGGCTAAAATTGCTTCAATTTTGCCGGTTTTGCCCCGGTCTTTGCCGAGAATAATTTTGACAGTGTCGTTAAGCCTAAATTTCATAAGTTTAAAGCACCTCCTGGGCTAAAGAGGCAATTTTATTGTACCCCAGATTTTTGATTTCCCGGGCAATCGGACCAAACACCCGGCTGGCTTTAGGTTCTTTGGTGGCCACATTTTCTAAGATCACGGCGGCGTTGTCGTCGAAACGAATATAAGAACCGTCAGCGCGGCCGTGTTCTTTTCTGACCCGGACCAAAACGGCTTTAACTATCTCGCCTTTTTTAACCTGGGCGTTGGGGCCGGCTTCATAAACCGAGCAGGTAATCAGATCGCCCAGATAACCAAAACGTTTTTTGGAACCGCCATGAACCAGGATAACGCGGAGCTTTTTGGCCCCGGAATTATCGGCGACATTGAGAATTGAGCGTAGTTGAATCATATTTTTTTAATAACTTTCCATTTTTTACGTTTACTGATCGGCCGGGTTTCCTGAATTAAAACTTTGTCGCCGGGCTTAAGTTCCAACTGATTATCACAGAGGTATTTTTTCTTTCTGGTGACTGTCTTTTGGTAAAGCGGGCTGGTCCAGCGGCGGGTAATCTGAACCACGGCAGTGCGCTGCATCTTGGTACTGAAGACAATGCCTTTTAACTGTTTCATAGAGACTTTTCAGCCATAGGCTGATCAGCCTTTGGCTGAGATTTCAATAAAGTAATTTGATAACGGGTTTTTTTAAGCTGGCTGGTATCTTTAAGTTTATTAACCTTTAAATCCAGTTTTAACTTGACCAGTTTGGCTTGCAACTGGGGCAGAGTGAGTTTATCGGTGGTGCTTTTCATAGATTAATTTTTAATAACTACTTTGGTTTTTATCGGCAGTTTTTGCGCGGCTAAGCGGAATGATTCAACGGCGATTGATTCGGGGATGCCGGCGAGTTCAAACATAATCCGGCCGGGCCGGACAACGCAAACATAGCCTTCCACCTCGCCTTTGCCGCCGCCCATGCGAACACCGGCGCCTTTTTTAGTGTAGGTTTTATCCGGAAAAATGCGGATCCACAACCGGCCGACCCTTTTGGTGTGGTGGGCGATGGTTTTCCGGGCGGCTTCGATCTGACGGGCAGTAATCCAACTTCTATCCATAGCTTTAAGGCCGAACTCGCCAAAGCTTAAGGTTGAACCGGCTTGGCTTAAGCCGTTCAGCGAACCGCGGAAGCTTTTACGGTATTTTTGGCGTTTAGGCTGAAGCATATTCTCCTTTATAAACCCAGACTTTAATGCCGACATAGCCGTATTTGGTAAAAGCCGGCTGTTGAAAGTAGTCAATGTTCGAACGGATCGTGCTTAAAGGAATACTGCCGGAAATAAATTTTTCTCTCCGGCCAATTTCCGCGCCGCCGATGCGGCCGGAAAAGAGGATTTTAATGCCTTTGGCGCCGGAGGCCATGGCTTTTTCCATCACCTGAGCGGCGGCCCGGCGGTGAGGATAGCGTTTATTTAACTGTTCGGCTAATCTTAAACCAATTAAGCGGGAAGATAAATCCGGGTTTTTAACTTCAATAACCGAGAGTTCAAATTTAGGGGTTTTGCCGGATTGCTTGTCGATCTTCAATTGTTTAGTAATCAGCTTTTTCAGCTCTTCCAAACCGGAGCCGCCGCGGCCGATGACCACGCCGGGACGGGTAACGTAAAGGGTAATTTTCAGGGTATTAATCGAGCGGTCAATCTTGACCTCGGTAATGCCGGCCAGTTTTAGTTTTTCCAATAAAAAGGAGCGCAGCTGAAGATCTTCTAATAAGAAGCGGTGATAATCTTTGCCCTCGGCATACCAATTAGAGGCCCAGCTGAAAATGGTACCGAGACGAAAGGCAAGCGGGTTAACTTTTTGGCCCATGTGACTCCAAAATAATTTTTATATGAGAACTGCGTTTGAGAATCGGGTGGGCCCGGCCCCGGGAGACCGGTTGAAAACGTTTTTGAACCGGGCCGCCATTCACTTCAATTAATTGAATTGTTAAAGAATCTTTGGATAATTTATAGTTATTAACGGCGTTAGCGACGGCTTGCTTTAAAACCTTCAAGACCGGCCCGGCGGCCCTACGCCTTAAATGTTTTAAGGTAGTCAAGGCTTCTTCGACGGCCATCGGCCGGATTAAATCAGCCACTAATCTGACTTTTCTGGGCCCTTGTTTTAAAAATTTGGTTTGAGCGATGATCTGCATAAATATTTTTAAGTCTTGGTCATCAGGCGTTTAACCATCTTGCCGTGACCGTGAAAGGTCCGGGTATGGCTAAACTCGCCTAAGCGATGGCCGACCATGGCCTCATTAATAAAAACGTCAATAAATTTGCGGCCGTTGTGCACCGAAAAGGTGTAACCGACAAATTCCGGCGGAATTTGGCTGGCGCGGGACCAGGTTTTAATCGGTTCTTTTTTGCCGCTGTCTTTTTGTCTTTGAATTTTTTTCATTAGTTTTTCGTCCACATAGGGACCTTTTTTTGAGCTGCGCATAGTTTATTTAACCCGCCTATCTTTAATAATAAATCTGGCTGAATATTTTCTTCTGTTTCTGGTTTTCTTGCCCAGGGTTTTCTTGCCCCAAGGAGAGACAGGCGAGGGCCGGCCAACGCCGGAACGGCCTTCGCCGCCGCCATGCGGGTGAGACCGGGGATCCTGAGCCGTGCCGCGGACAGTCGGTTTAATCCCCTTATGGCGGCTGCGGCCGGCTTTGCCCAGTTTAATATTTTTAATTTCCGGGTTAGAAACTTCGCCTATTGTAGCATAACATTCCAAAGACACCTGCCGGACTTCACCGGAAGGCAGTTTGATAATGGCAAATTTATCTTTACTCTGTAAAACGGCGGTATTGCCGGCGGAACGGACGAGCTGGCCGCCTTTGCCGGGAGTGAGCTCAATATTATGAATCAAGCTGCCGACAGGAATATTTTTTAAAGCCAAGGCATTGCCGGGTTTGATAGGAGCGTTTTCTCCGGAAAAAACCAGGTGATTAACCTTTAAGCCCTGAGGGGCCAGGATGTAGCGTTTTTCCCCGTCGGCATAGTAAAGCAAGGCAATGTTCGCGGTGCGGTTGGGATCATATTCAATACTGGCCACCCGGGCAGGAATGTCATGTTTGTCGCGTTTAAAATCAATAATCCGAAACAGCCGTTTTTCCTGACCGCCGTGATGGCGAACGGTTAATTTCCCAGAGGAGTTGCGGCCGGCCCGGTATTTAATGATGGTAGTTAAGGTTTTTTCCGGCCGTTTAACAGTCAAGTCAGACCGATCAAGATCAGTGCGGTGGCGGCGGCCGGGCGTGGTGGGTTGATGGCGGATTATCATAATTTTTTAAGTTTCTTTAGTTTCTTAGGTTCCTTACGAGCCTTCGGCAACTCAAAATACTCAATAGTTTGGCCCTTTTTAAGAGTAACCATGGCTTTAAAACGGTTGGCGGCTAAACTTAAAGTCCGAACGGAAACGACATTCACCGCAAAGAGTGATTCGATTTCCGTTTTAATTTGAGTTTTAGTCATGGCGCGGGTGACACGAAAAGTAAAGCGGCCGGTTTTGGCCTGGGCCATGGATTTTTCGGTAATTATTGGTTTAAGCAGCATAGTGGGCCTCAAAAGTTTTTAAAGCAGATTTGGTAAAAATAAGGTATCGGTGGTTTAAAACCTGATAAGTATTAAGAGAAGCGGCCAAGTGAAGATTTATATATTTAAGATTATTAACGCCTGTTTTAATATCCGGTTGCGGCTGATCAATTAAGAGAAGGAGTTTTTGAGGCTGTTTGACCAAGACGTGAAAGATTTTATCAAAAGCTTTGGTTTGAGGCTTGATTTTTTCCAAGCCAGCGACAACTAAAATTTCCCCTTCTTTTAATTTAGCAGTTAAAGCGCTGAAAAGACTGAGCTGTTTCATTTTCTGAGGCAATTTCAAGTAAAAATTCTGGAAACCGGACGGACCATGGGTTTTTGAGCCGCCGACAAAAACGGGGGCATTGCGGCTGCCGTGGCGGGCCCGGCCGGTGCCTTTTTGACGCCAGACCTTGGCATGGGTAACGTTAATGTCGTTCCTATCTTTGGTTCTGGCGCTGGCCAGCCGCTGATTGGATAAATAAACCCGGACAGCCTGATTCATCAGGCTGGGATTGATTTTGGCGTTAAAAATTTTAGCGGAAACACTAATGGTCGCTAGTTTTTTAGCGCTGGTAGATAAAACGTCTAGTTTCATAACTTAAGCAGCTTAAGAAGTGAGTTTTTTGATCCCGGGACAGTACCCGAAACTGTCAATAAATTATCTTCAATTTTAATTACTTTTAAGTTTTTGACAGTGACTGTTTCCACGCCATAATGGCCGGCCATTTTTTTGCCTTTCCAGACCCGGCCGGGAGTGGTACGCATGCCGATAGAACCGGGAGCGCGGGAGCGGTCAGACTGGCCGTGGGTTTTGGGGCCGCCGCTAAAACCATGGCGCTTCATGACGCCGGCAAAACCCCTGCCTTTAGAAAGCCCGGTGGCTTTGAGCAGATCACCGGGCTTAAGAATATCCTGGCAGTTAATTTGGTCGCCGGGCTTGAGGTCAGCGGCATTAGGTAGCTTAAGTTCCTTAGGTTGCTTACGAGCGGCTACGCCGCAAACCAAAGCGTCATAACCGTCTTTTTCGACAGTCTTAATCCGCTTAATGGTTAAAGGCAAAGCTTGAAGCTGAGTGACCACTACCCGATTACCCTTATCATCAAAGGTTTGACTGGTTTCCAATTTGGTGGCAAAAAACTGATCAATCATAAACTTACATCCTCACTTCAATTCCCACGCCGGCGGGCAGTTCCAGGTGCATTAAACTATCAATAGTTTTGTCAGTGCAGTCGATAATGTCAATTAAACGTTTGTGGGTTAACATTTCAAAATGCTCCTGAGCGTTTTTGTCAGTATGGGGGCTGGTCAGGACGCAAACTAACTTTCTTTTGGTGGGTAAAGGCACCGGGCCAACCACCTGGGCGCCGGTAGCCATAGCCGTATCGAGGATTTTCTGGCAGCATTCATCGATGATCCGGTGATCATATGATTTTAATCTGATCCGTATGCGGCCTTTTGGCATAATAAAGAAAGTGACACAGTGTCACGGTGTCACTATTCTTTGATAATTAATATCTTCGACTTACTTAATAATTTTGGTGATGGCTCCGGCACCAACGGTTAAGCCACCCTCGCGGATAGCAAACCGCAAGCCTTCTTCCAAGGCCACCGGCTGAATGAGTTTGACAGTCATCTTGGCATTATCGCCGGGCATGACCATTTCCACTCCTTTTTCTAAGGTAACATCGCCGGTCACATCAGTGGTCCGGATGTAAAACTGGGGTTTGTAACCAGTGAAAAAGGGAGTGTGCCGGCCGCCTTCTTCTTTGGAAAGAATGTAGACTTCGGCTTCAAACTCGGTATGAGCGGTAACGGAACCGGGTTTGCATAAAACCTGGCCGCGCTCAATGTCGTCTTTTTCAATCCCCCTTAAAAGAATGCCGACATTGTCTCCGGCTAAACCTTCGTCAAGCTGTTTCCGAAACATCTCGACGCCGGTAACAGTGGATTTTTTTGGAGCTTTAAGGCCGACAATTTCCACTTCTTCGCCGACTTTAATCTTGCCCCGGTCAATCCGGCCGGTAGCAACCGTACCGCGGCCTTTGATCGAGAAAACGTCTTCGACAGCCATTAAGAACGGCTGATCCAGCGGCCGTTTGGGTTCGGGAATGGATTCATCCAAAGCCTTTAATAAAGCTTCAATCGGCTTTTGCGCTTCGGCATCGCCTTCCAGGGCCTTTAAGGCACTGCCGCGAATGATGGGAATGTCTTTACCGGGAAATTCGTACTTGGTTAAGAGTTCACGAATTTCCTCTTCCACCAAATCAATCATTTCTTTGTCATCAACCGCATCACATTTGTTTAAAAAGACAACCAAGGCCGGAACGTTAACCTGACGCGCCAAGAGAATATGCTCTCTGGTTTGAGGCATCGGGCCGTCAGTGGCGGCGACGACTAAAATAGCGCCGTCCATTTGGGCCGCGCCGGTAATCATGTTCTTGATGTAGTCTTTGTGCCCCGGACAGTCAATGTGGGCATAGTGGCGTTTTTCGGTTTCATACTCTAAGTGAGTAATGGAAATAGTAATGCCGCGCTCGCGTTCCTCCGGGGATTTGTCAATATCCTCAAACTTCATGGCCTGGGCCATGTTTTTCTTGGCTAAATACTGAGTAATGGCCGCAGATAAAGTGGTCTTGCCATGATCGACGTGACCAATGGTGCCGACATTTACATGCGGTTTCGTGCGTTGATAGGTTGCCATAAAGCCTCCTTAATAATTTAATTGATATATTTTAACCGTTTTTGGCAGATTTGGCAATAATTTTTTGGGCAATGTTATTGGGCACTTCTTCGTAGTGGGACGGCTCCAGGTAAAAACTGGCCCGGCCTTGAGTCATGGAACGAAGAATAGTAGCATATTGGGGCATTTCTGCCAAGGGGACTTCGGCGTTGATGATTAGCATCCGGCCGCGTTTGCCGGTGCCGAGAATATGAGCGCGTTTTTTTGACAGGTCGCCGATAATCTCACCCATGAACTCTTCCGGAGAAGAGACTTCGAGCTTCATAATCGGCTCTAATAAAATCGGATCAGCCTGGCGAACAGCCGACTGAAAAGCCATGGAACCGGCAATTTTGAAAGCAATTTCGGACGAATCGACATCATGGAAAGAACCGTCGTAGACCGCCACGAGAATATCGACGACAGGAAAACCGGCAATGACGCCGTTTTCGGCGGCTTCTTTAGCGCCTTTGCCGATCGGAGGAATAAACTCCCGGGGAATATCGCCGCCGGTGATTTCGGAAATAAACTCAAAACCCTCACCGCGGCTTTTAGGCTCAATCCGTAAGAAACAGTGACCATACTGGCCGCGGCCACCGGATTGGCGGATGTATTTACCTTCGGCTTCAGCCACTTTTTTGATGGTTTCTTTGTAAGCGACCTGGGGTTGGCCGGTATTAACGCTAATATGAAACTCCCGTTTCATCCGGTCGACTAAGATTTCCAGGTGCAGTTCGCCCATGCCGGAAATAATGGTTTGACCGGTTTCCGGATCGGATTTAATGGTAAAAGTAGGATCTTCTTCTCCCAAGCGCTTTAAGGCAAAACCCATTTTTTCCTGATCGGCTTTGGTTTTCGGCTCAATCGCCAAAGAAATAACCGGTTCGGTAAAAGTAATCCCTTCCAGAATAATCGGGTGGCTGTCATCGGTTAAAGTATTGCCGGTAGTGGTATCTTTTAAACCCACCAGGGCGACGATTTCGCCGGAAAAAGCTTCGGGAATTTCTTCGCGGTCGTTGGCATGCATTAAAAGCAGGCGGCCGACGCGTTCTTTTTTATCTTTGGTGGAGTTGTAAACATAACTGCCGGATTTAAGGGTGCCGGAATAAATGCGGACATAGGTTAAGCGGCCAACATGAGGATCGGATTGAATTTTGAAAGCCAGACCGCAAAAGGGCGCTTCGCTGTTGCAGAGGCGGATTTCTTCCGCCTTGGTTTTGGGGTGGACGCCTTTGACTTCATGAAGATCGACCGGGCTGGGCAAATATTCAACCACGGCATCAAGCAAGGACTGAACGCCTTTGTTTCTTAAAGATGAACCGCAGAAAACCGGCACCAGTTTGTAGGCAATCGTCGCTTTTCTTAAAGCGGTTTTCAGCTCCACCACGGTCGGTTCTTCACCAGTTAAATATTTGTTTAACAAAGCATCGTCATGCTCGGAAATTTGTTCGATTAATTTGGCCCGGTATTCTTTAACCTGATCAGCCATATCTTCGGGAATATCAACAATGTCATATTTGGCGCCGGTTTCATCACCCTTCCAAATAAAAGCTTTTTGATCTAAGAGCAAAACTATCCCCTTAAACGAAGACTCGACCCCAATCGGCAGAGTCATAATGGCCGGATTGGCGCCGAGACGGTCGCGGATATCCTGAACCGTGGCGAGAAAGTCAGCGCCGAGTTTGTCCATTTTATTAACAAAACAAAGGCGGGGCACATTGTATTTATCGGCCTGATGCCAGACGGTTTCCGATTGGGACTGGACGCCTTCTTCGGCGTCTAAAACCGTGATCCCGCCGTCTAAAACGCGAAGGGAACGTTCAACTTCGGCGGTAAAGTCTACGTGGCCGGGAGTGTCGATAATATTAATCCGGTATTCGGCCTGGGAAACAGCGCCGGCGATGACCGGGGTCCAAAAAGCAGTCGTGGCGGCGGAAACAATAGTAATGCCCCGCTCGCGCTCCTGGGCCATCCAGTCCATCTGGGTCGTGCCTTCGTCAATGTCGCCGAGTTTGTAGGTTTTGCCGGTATAGAAAAGAATCCGCTCGGTGGTGGTAGTTTTGCCGGCATCAATATGGGCAATAATGCCGATGTTGCGGATTTTATCCAGAGGCACGTGGCGTTTTTTGGCAGTGTCTGATTGAGTAATTGACATAAAAAATCGCTTCTTGAAGAAGCGATGGCTTTCAAGAAAACTTGGTAAATAAATTAGTAAGAGGATTATAAAGTAAAAAAATGAGGTTGTCTATAAGAGGCCACCTACAAGGTTGGACCTTGAAGGCCACTGCTAGAGCGGGTCATCATCAGGCTCATCAACGTCAACGTCGGGAGATTGATCATATCGATTCATATAAAACGGCTCAGCGGGGGGAAGCTGGTCGGGGTAATCACCGCTTTCAGGAACTGAAGGATTTGTATCTACGCCTACTTCCGCCGCTTTTGATCCTGGTATAACAACTTCTGACATACGAACCTATAGTACTCTTTCTCTCTGGAAAAAGCAAGAGGAGAAAAATAAGGGGGGGCTACAAGGTTGGACCTTGAAGGCCAACGGTCGTGGAGGCTAGGTTGATCAAAAAAACCGTTTTGGCCTAAAATTATCGGTGATTTTACAGGAATGCTTTTAGAAAAATAAAAATCACAAAAGTATTTTTTGCCGCTGAAAAACATTTTTATCCTTTCCTTAAAACCGCTAAATTGTTCGCCATTGGCGGCAGTAAAAACTTTTTGCGGCTGTTTTTTAAATTTAATCCCCAACCACTGCCCGATTTCCAAACAACACAAACAACTGTCGGCGCCGGAATCAATCAGGGCCCAAACAGGCAAGGTTACTTTATGGGTTTTGGGATAATCAAGACTAACGCTAATCCAAGGCAGATAAATATCTTTGTCTTTCCCGGGAATAACAATGTAGGGAAATTTAGCCATGAAAACGAGTTACCAAGCCTGAGTAATCGCTAGAAGCAGGCATTAAAACAATCTTGTGTTTTAGTTCGTATCTGTCGGCCAGGGTTCTAAAATTTTTAGCGTGACCAACAACTTTAAAATTTTTGTTAATTGCCACCCAACCAGACTGATATTTAGCTAAAGTTTTTTTCAAGTTAATTGTTTTCATATGAATCTCAAACTTAAAGCCATTATATATAAAGATTTAAGGGTTGTCTATAAGAGGTGCCTACAAGGTCGGACCCTGAAGGCCAACGGTAGCTTTAACTTTATTAAGAGCCCAAGCTAACCAGCCTGAATGACCGTCTGCGCCCATTACTATTTGTTGATCGCCGATTCTTGTGGCTGTTTCTTGTCCCATTGAGCCAAATCTTACTCTCTCTCTGGAAAAAGCAAGGCCTACGGGATCGGAGACTGGAGGTCGGCAGAGGAAGTGGCAGAAGGAAAAGGAGAAGGAGAAATAACTACGGGAGTGAATTTAAAAGTAGAGAGGAGGAGGTCGAAAGTGGTTAAATTGGCTAAATAGGCGGCGGTCCCCTTTTCCGCTAACGGATAAGTCAGATAAATTTCGTAAGTTTTGTCTTGGTACTTAAAAGTCGGGGAAGAGTCGCTGGCGCTGATTTCAAAGGAGCCGGTGTTGTCATAAAGATTGTCACCGATATCTCTTTTGTATAAATTTAAACCGGCAACAGTAATCGGGGTGGAGGAAACCTGCCTGGCCGTTCCCCCGACGCCTTGAATATTGGCGTAAATGGTAATAATGTAATTGTCTTTAGTGAGGGTGAGTTTATTGTTAATGTCGACTGCGGCGGCGGCTTCATTAATTTGCCAGTCACGGGGATATTGAAAAGAGTAGTTTTGAACTTGGTTATGATAAGCAGGCCAGTCGGCGGTAAGACTGGGAGAGGGAGAGGGCAAAACAACAACCGGGCTGGCGGTGGGGGAGGGCTGATTGAGCTGGTGTTGGAATTTGTTGATTTGGAAAACAAAGTAGGCCGCAATGGGTAAAATTAAGATCAGCAAAGGAATAATTAGCCAGGCAGGGGATTTTTTCTTGGGAGGCTGGGGGAAAACAGGCGGCCGAGGAGGAATTACAGGCGGAACCGGCGGTGGAGGCAGAGTGGGAGAAATGGAAGGTTGAATGTATTGGTCCATATTATTAATTATTATAACTTAATTTTTGCCTGTCTAATAATAGTGGTCAAGGTTTTTCTTTTTAAATCATGATTATGCATTGGTATCGTGACTCTTATTTTTTGGATAGGATGATATAAATGCAAGTGGCTGCCAATTTGTCTTAAGGTTAAAAATCCTTGTTTTCTTAATATTTTTTCCAGCTTTTTAGGGGTAAGATTAGGCAGTCGATTCATCTAATTTTAGGCGCAGGCGAATTGATTAACGGAAAATTTAATGTCGATAGGGGTGGTAAAAACTTTCTCATCCGGTTCCGGCATTGTTTCCCCGGCTTCCTGAAGAATTTGGAGATAACCGTTAATGGCATCTCTAGTATTTTTTAGAGCTTTTTCAAATGAATTTCCTTCTGTGGTTAATCCAGGCAGTTTTGGTACAGTGACAACAAATCCGCCCTCTTCGCAGGGTTCAAAAACAGCATTATATCTTAGAACTTTTTCCACGATTTTTTTCTTCATACTTTCTTTGATTATAGCACGGCTTTGCCCCAAATGGCGACGATGCCGGAGCCCATTAAGAGAAATCTGAGCAGGCGGCCAAGGAAAGTAGGGATTAAAAAACGCTTAAAGGGAAGTTTTAGATAGCCGGCAATAACAGCAATAAAGTCATAGGGAAAAGGGATAAGCGCCCAAAAGAACAAAGCAAAAGGGCCGTATTTTTTAATTGAAGCTTCGATGCGGGCGACCCGCCTGCCGCGCGGAAAAACAATGTCCCCATTTTTACCGGCCAACCAGGAGACTGAATCATTAATGGCCATGCCCAGGCTGGTGGCTAAAGCGACGCCAAAAACGGCAAAATGGCGGGAGACAACCGGAATTAAAAATGTACCGGGGCCAAAAAGATTGTAAGCAAAAATTCCCAGATAGCCAAAGCGCAAAAACGGCTCTGGTTTAAAGGCAACGACAAAGGCCAAGAGGTAAAAAATCAGGGCCAGGATTAGGGTGAAAATTTTAAAAGGCTTGGAGTGAAAAATCATTAATAACAATTATAACGGTTATAAAAATCATAACTATTATAAAAGATAAAAGAAATCGTAATGGCTACCATCTAAAATGACTGAATGCCTTGTTAGCTTCGGCCATTTTTGTCATCTGGTTTTTCTTTTCGATCGCGCCGCCCTGATTATTTAAGGCATCGAAAAGTTCGGCGGCCAGTTTGGCGGAAAAACGATGAAATTCCCGATTGGAGCGGGCGCGGGCGGCATTAATCACCCAACGGATGGACAAAGATTCTTTGCGGTCTCCCCTGACGGGAGAAGGTACCTGGTAAGCGGCGCCGCCGATGCGGCGGGAACGAACCTCCATGGAGGGTTTAACATTATCCAAGGCCTGGCGCAGAGAATTTAAAGGATCGGCTTTGGTTTTGGCTTTTAAAATATCCAAGGCTTGATAGACTTGTTTTTGGGCAATTGATTTTTTGCCGTCCTTCATGACCACATTGATGATTTTGGCCACTAAGCGGCTGTTATAAATCGGATCGGGGGCAATGGTGATTTTGGTAATTTTTCCTGATCGGCTCATATTTTTAAGCGGCGGGGGCCTCCGTCGCTGAAGCTTTGGCGGCAGGGGCGGGCCCGCTGGTCGCGGCGCCAGTCGCGGTAGTGGCACCGGATCTTTTGGTGCCGTATTTGGAACGGGAGGTTTTGCGATTAACAACGCCGGCAGTGTCGTATTTACCCCGGATAATATGGTATTTAACACCAGGCAAGTCCGGCACCCGGCCGGCCCGGACAAAAACAATCGAGTGTTCAGCCAAATCATGGCCGATACCGGGAATGTAGGCGGTGACTTCCTGTTTATTGGACAAGCGCACCCGGGCGACTTTTCTTAAGGCGGAGTTGGGTTTTTTGGGAGTCATGGTTTTAACCAGCAGACAAACCCCGCGTTTTTGCGGGTTAATCGTCGCCTTCATGCGCCTGATTTTAAAATTAAAAGTTTTTCTTAAGGCAGTGGCTTTAATTTTACCAGGCTTATGCCGGCGTTTTTTCCGGATCAGTTGATTAATCGTAGGCATATTTACTCGTGTCTGGCCCTTTCTTCGCTGGTAGGAATTAACCGGCCGATGATGACGTTTTCTTTAAGACCTAAGAGCTTGTCGATTTTACCTCTGGCGGCGGCGTTAGTCAAAACACTGGAGGTATTTTGGAAGGAAGCGGCGGATAACCAGGATTCGGTGTGCAGAGAAGACCGGGTGATGCCTAAAATAACTTCCCGGACAGTCGCCGCTGCACCTTTTTTGGTTTTGGCCAGAGTATTTTCTTCTTCTAATCTGGTTTTTTCGACAAATTCGCCGATTAACAGTTCGGTGCCGCCGACGGTTTCGACCTGAACTTTGTCAGACATCTTGCGGATAATAACTTCAAAATGTTTGTCGTGAATGGGAATGCCCTGAGATTCATAAACCGCCTGGATTTCTTCGATTAAATATTCCTGGGCGGCCCGTGGGCCACGGGTTTTCAAAAGATCTTTGATGCTGACTGAGCCGGAAGCCAGCTGTTCGCCGGCGCCGACCAGTTGGTGATTTTTAACTCTTAAGGTGGAAGTTAAAGGGATGAGGTAGGTTTTATCGGCAACAGTAATTTCATAACCGCGCGGGGTGTCTTTCAAGCTGACCTTACCGGCATTCTCGGCTAAAGGAGCAATAATTTTGGGATTTCTAATTTCAAACAGTTCTTCGACGCGGGGCAGACCTTGGGTGACGTCGGAAATAACAATGCCACCGAAGTGTTTGACTCGCATGGTTAACTGGGTCCCCGGTTCGCCGATTGACTGGGCGGCGACAACCCCCACGGGGGCGCCGATAGTGACTTCTTTTTTGGTGGAAAAATCCCAACCATAACATTTGGCGCAGATGCCGTATTTTGCCTGACAGCTTAAAGGAGAGCGGACGACAACTGATTCAATTTTGGCTTTAGTAATGGTCTCGGCAAGGTCTTCGTTAATTAAGGTGTCTTTCTTAACCAGCACTTTTTTGGTTTTAGGATTAAGGACGTCTTTGACTAAGAAACGACTGGTGATCCGGGTGGCGAATTGCTGGCTGCGCTTACCGTTGTTTTTAATGGTTAAACCGTCTTTGGTATGACAATTTTCCAAACGGATAATCACATCGTGGGCGACATCGACTAAACGGCGGGTTAAGTAGCCGGCGTCAGCGGTTTTGATAGCCGAGTCGGTTAAGCCTTTGCGGGAACCGCGGGAAGAAGTGACATATTCAAAGATAGATAAACCTTCCCGGAAGTTGGATTTGGTCGGCAACTCGACAATTTTACCCAAAGGGTCAATGACTAAACCGCGCATGGCGGCCAGCTGTTTAACCTGGTCTTTGGAAGCGCGGGTGCCGCCGGAATCGATAATCAGTTTGACTGAATTTTCTGAATCAAAATTATTCCAGGTTTTATCGGCAATCGTATCGGTAGTCTCCATCCAGAGCTGGTTGCTCAAACGGCGTTTTTCTTCACGGGTAATCAAGCCGTTTTTGTAGTTTTCTTCAATTAAAGCGGCTTTTTTATTGGCAGTTTCGATAAGGCTTTTTTTCTCAGGGATGATCTGACAGTCAGAAACGGAAACGGATAGACCGGAGAGGGTAACGGCATTAAAGCCAAAATTTTTCAGGTCATCAATCAGCTTGACGGTTTCATCGGGGGTGCAAACGGCAATGGCTTTTTTAATTAAAGTTTTAATGTCGGAGGCCTTAACCGGATGATTGATAAAGCGAAGGCCGGCCGGCAAAGCTTGGTTGAATAAAAGCCGGCCAACGGTCGTATCGATAATAGCTTTATCCATTCTCACTTTGATTGGCTGGCGGGGACTAATCGCTTTCGATTGATAGGCTAGAATCGCTTCCGGCTCAGAACTAAAGATGGTCGTATTGGCTGACAAATGGCTATTAATTGAGGTAAAGTAGTAAATTCCCAAAGCCATTTCTTTGTTAGGCAAAGTGACCGGTGAACCGTCAGCCGGCTTTAACAGATTGTGTTTAGGCATCATGAACTCGATTGATTCTTTCATGGCTTCTTTGGATAAAGGCACATGAACGGCCATTTGGTCGCCGTCAAAATCAGCGTTATAGCCGGCGCAAACGCAGGGATGGAGGTGGATGGCATTGCCTTCCACTAAAACCGGGAAAAATGCCTGGATACCCAATTTATGCAAGGTGGGGGCCCGGTTGAGTAAAATCGGGTGATCTTTAATAACATCTTCTAAGATATCGAAAACTTCGGGCGGGCGGCGGTCGAGAACGTTTTTAGCAGACTTGACATTGGGTGCCAGTCCCCGATTAATCAACTCTCTTAAAACATAAGGTTTGAAGATTTCCAAAGCCATTTGCTTGGGAATACCGGCTTGATTTAAGTTAAGTTCAGGGCCAACGACAATAACGGAACGGCCGGAATAGTCCACCCGTTTACCGAGCAGATTTTGGCGGAACCGGCCTTGTTTGCCGCGCAGCATATCCGCTAAGGAGCGGAGTTCTTTAACTCCCCGGCGGCGGGTGGCCCGAGCTTGAGAACTGTCAATTAAAGTGTCGACGGCTTCCTGGAGCATGCGTTTTTCATTTCTTAAAATTATTTCCGGGGCGCCTAAGTTCATTAAATGTTTCAGGCGGTTGTTGCGATTAATCACCCGGCGGTAAAGATCGTTAATATCCGAGGAGGCAAAGTGGCCGCCGGAGAGTTGGACCATGGGCCGGAGGTCCGGAGGAATTACCGGCAAAACCGTGGTGATCATCCAGGCCGGATCGATGCCGACTTTATGAAAACTTTCCAGGATGCGCAAACATTTAATAGCTTTAATTTGGCGTTGGCCGGAATAATTCTGAACATCCTGACGGTATTGAACAGTTAATTTTTCAAAGTCAATTTTTTTGATTAATTCTAAAATGGCCTCGGCGCCCATGCCCACGGACATAAAATCGCCGGCATTACAATCGAGCAGTTTTAAGTATTCTTCTTCGCTTAAAACAGTATGCGGATGAACACGTTTAACTAAGTCTTTGACGGTGGCAAAAATTTCCTTGGCGGTTTCTTTTTCATTAACCAGAATTTCTCTTAAAGAGGCAAGGGCGCGTTTGGTTTTAAGACTGGCTTCGTTGACAGCCATCTCTGCCTGCTCTTTGGCTTTAACTTTAGCTTTGATATCTTTAACGGTTTGGGTTTGGGCAGTTTCGGCGGCTTTAATATCCAATTTAAATTGATTATCGAGCTCTTTAATTTTGTCAGTAAATTGCCTGTCAAGATTGGTAAAGGTAGATTTTTTGAGATCTTTGTCAATATCAATCACTAAATATTTGGCAAAATAAATTACGCCGGCTAAGTTGCGGGGAGAAATATTTAAAATTAAAGATAAGTGAGAGGGGGCGCCTTTAAAAAACCAGATGTGGGCCACCGGGCAAGCCAGATTAATATGACCCATGCGTTCGCGGCGGACGCGACTTTGAGTGACTTCAACGCCGCATTTATCACAGATAATGCCGCGGTAACGGATGCGCTTATATTTACCGCAGTAGCATTCCCAATCTTTAGTAGGGCCAAAAATGCGCTCGCAGAATAAACCGTCTTTTTCCGGTTTTAGGGTCCGGTAGTTAATGGTTTCCGGTTTTAAGACTTCGCCGTGAGACCAGCTTTTAATTACCTCGGGCGAGGCGAGTTTTATCTGTAAGGTGGAAAAGTCGGTTAGTTTAGTCATCTTTTTTTTCAGTGACAACTTTTTCTTCAAGTTCATCATCGTCGTCTTTTAATTCCTCTTCGGTAATGCCGCCGGGAATAATATTAAGACTGAGACTTTGAAGTTCTTTAACTAAAACCCGGAAAGATTCGGGAACAGTGGCTTCAGGAATGTCCAGGCTTTTAACAATCGCTTCGAAGGCCTTGGCCCGGCCGACCACGTCGTCAGATTTAATAGTTAACATTTCTTGCAGAGTGTGAGCGGCCCGATGAGCCTCAAGGGCCCAAACTTCCATTTCGCCTAATCTTTGACCGCCCATTTGGGCTTTGCCGCCTAAGGGTTGCTGGGTGACTAAAGAATATGGTCCGGTGGAACGGGCATGAGTTTTGTCCTCAACCATGTGGATAAGTTTTAAAAAATAGGCAACGCCAACAGCCGTTTCTGAAGTAAACGGTTCGCCGGTGCGGCCATCATAGAGCTGAGTTTTGCCGGAAATAGGCAATTTAGCTTCTTTGAGCTGATCAATAATGAGATTTTCATCAACCGGTTCAAAAACCGGCAAAGCAAATTTTTTGCCTAATTTTTTACCTGCCCAGCCCAGTTGAGCTTCCAGAAGTTGACCTAAATTCATTCTGGCTAAGACTGATAAGGGAGAGATAATAATATCAACGGGAGTACCATCATCAAAATAAGGCATGTCCGCTACGGGAACAATTTTACTAATGACGCCTTTATTGCCATGGCGGCCGGCGAGTTTATCGCCAACAACAATTTTCCGCATTTGAGCAACTTGAACGATAACTTTTTTAATGACACCGGGGTCTAGTTCATCGCCTTTGTCGCGATCAAAGACCTTAACTTCAATAACCGTACCGCCTTCTCCATGGGGTACGCGCAAACTGGTATCTCTAACCTCCCGGGCTTTTTCACCAAAAATAGCTCTTAAGAGTCGTTCTTCGGCGGTCAATTCAGTTTCACCCTTAGGAGCAATTTTGCCAACCAGAATATCATTAGGTTCAACTTGGCTACCAATCACAACAATGCCGTCATCACCCAAATTAGAAAGTTCTGTTTCCCCAACATTGGGGATATCTCTGGTAAGTTCTTCTGGTCCAAGTTTAGTATCCATCACCTTGGCCTCATATTCATTTATCATGACTGAAGTTAAAATATCTTCTTTAACTAAACGGTCAGAGATAATAACCGCATCTTCATAACCTAAGCCTTCATAGCTCATATAAGCAATGATAAGATTTTGGCCTAGGGCTAGTTCACCATGGTCGCAGGCAGGACCATCAATAATTAAGTCACCGGCCTTGACTTTGTCGCCGACTTCAACCAATGGTTTTTGAGAATAACAAGTAGATTGGGTTGTGCGGCTAAATTTAACTACTTGATAATGAATATTGCTGCCTTCAATGGTGATGGTTTCCTGAAGAAAAGGTTTTAAGTCTTTAAGTTTTTTTACGTCTTGAGGGTTGGTTTTAATAGTAATTCTTTGACTATCTACATAGGTAACTGTGCCGGAAACTAGGGCTTGGACTGTGCGCTTCATGGCTGAGACAACCTCTGTCTCCATGCTTGTACCAACAATCGGAGATTCTGGATTGACTAAGGGTACTGCTTGACATTGCATGTGCGTACCCATGAGGGCCCGATTAGCTTCGTCATGAGCGATAAAAGGAATTAAAGAAGCAGAAGTACCCACAACCTGCCGAGGCACGACGTCAATATATTCAATTTGGCTAGCTGAGATTTCAATAAATTCTGTTTGATATCGAGCGGGAACCCAATCTTTAATAATATAGCCCTGTTTGTCCACTTGGATTTCTGCATGAGTAATATAGTGGTTTTCTTCTTCATCGGAAGCTAAATAAACAATTTCGTCAGTAACGCGCATTTTAGTTTTGTAATTTTTCGTTTCTTTAACAACTTTTCTATAAGGAGTTTCTAAAAACCCAAACTGATTAACCCGAGCGTAAAGAGCTAGATAAGTAACGAGACCAATGTTTGGACCCTCCGGAGACCTAACAGGACAAATACGACCATATTGACTGGAATTAATATCACGCATGGAAAAAGAAGCGCGTTCACGAGTGACTCCTCCCGGACCCATGACTGATAAGCGACGAAGGTTGTCAATTTCAGCCAAAGGATTAGTTTGATCTAAAATTGTAGAGAGGCGATTACGTCTAAAAAAGTCAGAAACTGAAGCAATCACCGGCCGAGGATTGACTAAGGTGCTGGGGGTGACTTCAACATCAGCCTTGGCTAAACTCATTTTTTCCCTTATTGAACGCTCCAGGCGAAGTAAGCCAACTCTAAAAGCACTGGTAGCTACGAGTTCCCCGACTCGACGAACCCGACGATTAGATAAACTATCAATATCATCGACCCGACCTTGACCATTTTGTAGGGCAATTAAGTATTTAATGGAAGCAATAATATCATCAGGGGTTAAAACTCGAGTATTTAAATCAAGGTTAAGTTTTAATCGGCGGTTAGTTTTGTAGCGGCCAACGTCACCCAAATCATAGCGTTTAGGGTCAAAAAACATCCGATGTAAAAGCTCTTTAGCATTTTCTAAAACAGCTGGTTCTCCGGGTCTCATTTTCTGATAAATTTCGATTAAAGCTTCTTCGTGGGTTTTGGTGGAATCTTTTTCTAAAGTAGAAAAAATGTACGGGTGTTTTTGATCATTATCAACTTCATTAAAAATTTTCAAGAGTTCTTCATCGTCAAAAGGCCGAATAGCCCGCAAAAAGGTGGTAGCGGGAAGCTTGCGGTGCCGGTCAATTTTAACAGAAATCGTGTTGTAACGAGAAACATTAATTTCCAGCCAGGAACCGCGCAAAGGGCGTAACTCGGCCTGATAAAGATTGCGACCAGTAGATAAATCGACTGTGCCGGAAAAGAAAACTCCCGGAGAACGAACCAACTGGTTGACCACGGACCGCTCAATCCCATTAATAATAAAAGTGCCGACATCAGTCATCTGGGGAATATCCCCCATAAAGACTTCTTGTTTAATCACTTCGCCGGTTTGCAGGTTGGTTAATTGAGCTTTAACCTTTAAAGGAATTTCATAAGTTAAACCCTTTTTTAAAGCTTGATTGGCTGAATATTTAGCTTGACCAATTGAATGTTCGCCAAACTCTAACTGCCAATTTTTGCCGGTAAAGTCGAAAATCGGGGAAATGCTTGCCAGAGCCTCTTTAATGCCTTGACCTAAAAACCATTGATAAGAATCTTTTTGAACATCTAAAAGATTTAATTGAGGTAGGTTTGTGGGCTGTTTTTTCCAGAAAATGCGAGAGTTGGTTTTAATCATTTTTTGTAAAAAATAAACACAAAAAACGGGCGGCGAACCCGTTTTATCTCAAATAGATAATTAATTGTCAATAAAAAGGTTGTTTAAAAACACTTGGTTTCCTTGTTTAAGGCGTAACTTGGAAATTGACGAACAAAAACTAACCTGATACCTTAACAGGCTAGGATAAAAGTAATATAGCAAATTAACCAATCTTGTCAAGAGGGAAATTATTTAAGATATTGGGCAATGTTCGCCTGGTGTCCGGTTAGGTCTTCGGCATAGTGATTATAACCGGAAGAATCGGAGACATAATATAAATAATTCGTCGAGGCGGGATTGACAGCGGCCTGCAGAGCAGCCAGGCCGGGGTTGGCAATTGGTTGAGGCGGCAAACCAAGATGCAGATAGGTATTATAGGGAGAGTTAACGGTTAAATCTTGTTTGGTTAAGTCTTTTTTCCACCAA